>Ga0155877_132_pt1 | contig 16767 bp, 25 predicted proteins | sample RifCSPlowO2_01_FD_107531 | JGI IMG/M metagenome (GOLD analysis project Ga0155877, IMG submission 107531) | Candidatus Zambryskibacteria bacterium RIFCSPLOWO2_01_FULL_45_43
CGATTTGAAAGAAAAACAATTTTTGGAGTCGGATTTGTTCAAAAAAATCGCTCTTTTGCCGTCGCGAGAAGTTTTACTGGCCCAATTAGCCGGAGTTTTAACAGCTCCGCTGAAAATGTTTTTATATATTTTGAATGAAAAATCAAAACAAATGGTCGAAAAATAATCTTTACGAAATACCAATCATTACGAATATACGAATTCGTATATTCGTAAAAAATTCGTACTTCGTAAAATAAATTATGGAAAAATTTAAAGATATAATTGAAAAAGTAGAAAAATTAACCGTTGTGGAGCTCGCGGAATTGGTCAAAAGTTTAGAGGAAAAATTCGGCGTCTCCGTTCCGACGACCATAGGTGTCGGAACGCCGACCTCGGCAGAACCGAGCGTCGGCGCGGCTGAAGAAAAAACCGCTTTCAATGTTGTTCTGAAAGCCAGCGGTGATCAGAAAATCAACGTTATCAAGCTCATCAAAGAAGCTACCGGACTCGGATTGAAAGAAGCCAAAAATATCGCCGATGGAGCGCCTAAAACTGTTAAAGAAGGAATGAAAAAAGAAGACGCTGAAGAATTAAAGAAAAACTTGGAAGCTGTTGGCGCTACGGTGGAAATTCAATAGAAAATGTTCGCTTCATCCACCCCGTTAGATTTAACAACGCGCGATTAGCTTAGTGGTAGAGCGCTGCGTTCACATCGCAGAGGTCGCAGGTTCGATCCCTGCATCGCGCACAGGAAATCTAACGGGGCAAGTTCGTTAATATTGGTATAATTTTCGCCTATGGAACAAGAAGATCTTAAACAAATAACGCAAACGAAAAGCAATTTTACGGCGCCGATGGCGATTGTAATTGCCGGCGCGCTTATCGCGGGAGCGGTTTATTTTGTCGGTGCGCGAGGAAACGGTATTGTTACCGCGCCGCAGCCAAAAGAAACAGCTGGAAATACGGTTGGATTAGACAGCATGAGTCCTGTTACAAACGCGGACCACATTCGCGGGAATCCAAGCGCGCCGGTTAAAATTGTTGAGTATTCGGATATGGAATGTCCTTATTGCGCGCGATTTCATTCCACAATGCAACAGGTTGTGGCCGAATACGGCAAAAACGGGCAAGTAGCCTGGGTTTACCGCCATTTTCCGCTTGATTCCATTCATTCAAAAGCAAGGCCGGAAGCGGTCGCGTCTGAATGCGCGAACGAACTTGGCGGCAATGACGCGTTTTGGAAATTCGTTGATCGCTTTTTTAAACTGACGCCTTCAAATAATCAAACAGACATTGATGCCGTATTCCCTCAAATTGTTCGTGAAATCGGTCTTGATAAAAACAAGTTTGACGCTTGTCTTGCTAATGGCAAATATGATAATCATATTCAAGATAATCTTGATAACGCCACCGCAACCGGAGGAGACGGCACGCCTTGGAGCATCGTCGTAACGGAAAGCGGCAAAAAATATCCACTTTCCGGCGCGCGGTCATACGCGGAAGTAAAACAACTTATTGAAATCGCGTTGCGAGACAAATAAATGGAAAATAATCAACCGGTTCAACAATTAACAAAGAAAGAAAAAAAAGAATTACGTTATAAACAGCGCGCCGAAGAGAAGCAAAAATTCGGGCAGCGGCGCGCCGGAAAACGCGTCTTGAAAATCGCGCTCGCGGTTATTATCATAGGCGGCGGTCTCGGAAGCTTTATCTGGTATTTAGCCACTCGTCCTGTAATTCCGGAAACGGAAATCGTTTCCCGAAACGGTTTGCATTGGCATTCGGAACTGTCAATTTTCGTGAAAGGACAAAAGCAGGAAATACCCGCGAATATCGGCATGGGCGCCGTAGAGCAGCCGGTTCATACCCACGAGGCAGGCGGCGTTATTCATCTTGAATTTCAGGGGCTGGTTCATCAAGATGATTTAAAGATTGGCCGTTTTTTTAAGATTTGGGGCAAAAACTTTATGGAATTTGGGCCGTCAATAAATATGACTGTTAATGGAGAAAAAAACGGCGAGTTGGAAAATTACCGAATGAAAGACGGCGACAAGATTGAATTAAAATACGAATAACGCGTTATGATTAAAAAATAAAAATAATTCTTTTTGCCTAATCAGTCCCGGCATTGCGTCGGGGCTGATTTTTTTTGGCAAGGTGGATAACTTGTGCATAACCTTGGTCCGCCAATCGGTGGATTAATCAAAAAACCGCATGAATAAAGGCCGTATTGGTCGGTGGACTAAAGGGGTTTGCTTTTGACTTATTTATTTTGGTGGTGTATCATAAAATAAAAGTGGGGAATTGTGGATAAAGATGTGGATAAGTACCCCAAATTGTGGATAACTTAAATGTATGTTCATAGGCGAATATCAACATAATTTAGATTCCAAAGGAAGATTGGCAATTCCGGCGAAATTTCGCGATAGATTAATCGGAGGCGCGATTATAACCCGCGGGCTTGATCATTGTTTATTTGTTTTCACTTTAAAAGAATGGGAAGTTTTGGCGCAAAAATTAATTGCTTTGCCATTGGCCCAGTCAAACTCCCGGGCATTTGTTCGTTTGATGCTGGCCGGAGCTATGGATGTGGAAATTGACAAGCAGGGAAGAATCTTAACTCCCGATTATTTGAGAAAATACGCCGGGCTGAAAAAACAAGTGGCGATTGCCGGTCTTTATAACCGGATTGAAATTTGGGATTCCGAAAAATGGCAGGATTATAAAAATAAAACCGAAGGGTCGTCGGATGAAATAGCGGAGAAGTTAGGGGAGTTGGGGATTTAGCCGATAGGGGCTAGCGGTTAACATGCATATCCCTGTTCTTTTAAAAGAAGCAACAGCCGTTTTAAATCCAAAACCCGGAGAATTTTTTATTGACGGAACGGTTAACGGCGGGGGGCACGCAGTCGCGATTTTGGAAAAAATTTCGCCGGCTGGAAAATTTTTGGGAATAGACTGGGACGAAAACGCGATCGAAAGATTAAAAATTGAAGGATTGAAAAATTGTAAAAATGCAATTTTGGTTCAGGGTAATTACGCGGATTTGCCGGAAATTTTAGAAAAAATAAGGAAAGCCGATCCTTCAATTCCGCTCAGGGCAAATGGATTGTTGCTTGATCTGGGAATGTCTTCCGAGCAATTGGAACATTCGGGCAGGGGATTCAGTTTTAGAAAAAATGAGCCGCTTATCATGCAATACCAGTCTTCTTCCGAAATATTAACAGCGGCGGAAATAATCAATAGTTTTAAAGAAGAAGAATTAGCGGATATTTTCTTTAAATACGGCGAAGAAAGATTTTCCCGGAAAATTGCCAAAGAAATAATCAAAGAAAGGCAAAATAAAAGAATTTTAACGACTTTTGAGCTGGTGGAGATTATTAAAAAAGCGGCGCCGAAAAACTACGAGAAAGGAAGGATTCACCCGGCCACCAGAATTTTTCAGGCTTTGCGGATTTATGTTAATTCAGAATTAGAAAATTTAGAAAAATTATTAAAAAATTTAGATAAGATTTTCCCGTCAGAGGCGAATCAGCCTTTGGCTGAAAAACCAAAAGGTCGCGTCGCCATCATTTCATTCCATTCCCTGGAAGACCGTTTAGTAAAAAACTATTTCCGGGAAATGGCTAAGCAGGGGAAAGCGGAAATATTAACCAAAAAACCAATAAGGCCGACATTTCAAGAAACCCAGGCCAATCCGCGAGCCAGATCCGCTAAAATGAGAGCCGTAAAGCTTCGCTTTAATTCAGAATTAAGAATGTAGAATTAAAAATTAATCTGCGAGAATTCTTAATTCTTAATTTGTAATTCTGAATTAGCGAAATGAAATTTCGCTTATGACCATCATTCAGCCAGCTAAAAACAAAAACAAGTTAGGCCCGATAATTCTTTTGATTGCCATCTTCCTTATGGCCGGTTTTTACATTTATGAATATAATCGCGTAGTTGTTCTTAATCACCGTATTCAATCAATGGAAAGCGCTGTGGCTGGTTACGAGGTGGACAACTCCGACTTAAAAAGCCAATTTTATAAATTAATTGATTCGGCTCGTTTGGAAAAGTTAGCCAAAGAAAATGGTTTAGTTTTGGAACAGCATCCCCAATACCTGGGAGTTAATTTCTAAGCAAACCAATGAAATTCCGCTCTATTTTTTTAGTGGCAATCTTCACTTTAATTTATGGAGGATTGATTTTCAGGCTTTACAATCTTCAGGTGGAGCGGGGTTTTATTTATTTCGGACGAGTTGAAGCTCGCGATAATATTATAGAAAACAGTAAGCTTGTCAGAGGCGCGATTTATTTTACGGATCGCTACGATAACCAGATTCAAGTGGCTATTAACAAAAAATTTCCGATAATTTACGCCGTTCCCGAAAAAATTACTCAACCGGAAAAAATCGCTGAAACCCTGGCGCCAATTATCGGTTGGAATAAAGAAAAATTAACGGCTTCGCTTTCCAAGCCCGATGATGCTTACGAACTGCTCGCGGAAAAAATTTCAGCCGAACAAATTCAATCGGTGGAAGCCCTCGGTTTAAAAGGGATTTATATTGACACCCAGGATTTTCGTTATTACCCTTTCCGGGGCTTGGCTTCCCAGCTCATTGGCTTTTTCGGGTTTAATGAAAAAAATAATCAGCCCGTCGGCCTGTATGGCTTGGAAAGTTTTTATAATGACAAATTAAAAAATAATGAAGATTTGATTTTGACCGTTGACCGCAATCTTCAAGCCCAAGCGGAAGAGGTTTTGGGCAATTTGATAACAAAATTCCAAGCGACCGGCGGGACGGCCATTATCCAAAAGCCGGCGACCGGAGAAATCTTGGCTTTAACCAATAAACCTGATTTTGACCCCAATGATTACAATCAGGCTGAAGTGAGCTCGTTTTTAAACCCGGCCATCAAGAGCCTTTATGAACCGGGCTCGGTTTTAAAAATTATTACTATGGCGGCCGGACTGGACAGCAAGAAAATTACGCCGGAAACAACTTTTTACGATAACGGCTCCGTTACTTTAAACGGCAAAACTATTGAAAATTGGGACAAGAAAGCTCATGGCAAAATAACCATGACCAATGTTATTGAGGAATCTATCAATACCGGAGCGGTTTGGGCCGAAAAGACGACAGGCCACGATTTGTTTTATGATTATCTTGTGAAATTCGGACTGAACAAGGCGACCGGCATTGATTTCTCGCAGGAACGAATCGGAAACTTAGCCAATTTGGAAAAGAAGCAAGCCCGCGATATTGATTTTGCCACTGTTTCCTTCGGCCAAGGGATAGCCGTTACGCCTTTGGAATTAATCAACGCTTTTTCGGCCATCGCTAACGGCGGCAATTTAATGAGGCCGTTTTTGAACGCCGAACTTAAACCGAAAATCATAACGCGGGTTATAAGCCCGGAAACCAGCCGCCAGTTGAAGGAAATGATGGTTTCGGCGGTTGAAAAAGCGCGGGTGGCGGCTATTGCCAATTACCGGGTGGCGGGCAAAACCGGCACCGCCCAGGCGCCGGATTTCAAAAACGGCGGTTATACCGCGGATGTCATCAATACTTACATTGGTTTCGCTCCCGCGAATAACCCCCAATTTGTTATTTTATTAAAAATTGACAAACCACGGGGAGCGCCCCTGGCCGGTTTAAGTGTCGTTCCCGCTTTCAAGGAATTGGCCCAGTTTGTTTTAAATTACTACAATATTCCTCCGGACAAACTGGTAATTAAGTAAATTACCGTAATTACCGTCATTACGATAAAATCATGAAAAATATTTTTTTACGAATTTTAAAATTGATTTTAAAAAAGTTGGCCAAAGCCGTCGTTCGGCGTTATCAGCCGGGGATTGTGGCCGTAACCGGCAGTGTTGGCAAAACTTCCACCAAAGAAGCCATCAGAGCCGTTCTTTCCAAAGAACGAAAAATCAGGGCGAGCAGCGGTAATTTTAATAACGAAATCGGAGTGCCTCTGACAATTTTAGGCGATTGGCAGGAAATTAAAAAACCGGCTTTTTTGTTTTGGTTTAAGGTGGTCATTGCTTCGTTGTTCCGAATTTTAATTCCGCGCAAATTTAGTTCTCTAAAATATCCGGAAATTTTGGTTTTGGAATACGCCGCCGACCGGCCGGGAGACATGAAATATCTTTTGGGAATAGCCCAGCCGCAAATCACGGTGGTTACCGCTATCGGAGAAATTCCCGTCCACGTGGAGTTTTATTCTGGACCGGAAGCTTTGGTCCGCGAAAAAGCCAAGCTGGTTGAGCAACTGCCCACGGTCGGATTCGCTATTTTAAATGCCGATGACCCATTGGTGTTGGAAATGAAAAATCAGACTCGGTCCCAGGTGATGACTTTCGGTTTCGGCGATGCCGCCCAGGTGAAAATTACGGGGTTTGAAAATGTTTCCAACGGCGAACCCACGGGCATTGTCTTTAAATTAGGATATGGCGGCAGTTTCGTTCCCGTCAAAATAAACGGCGTTTTTGGCAAAGGCCAGGCTTACGCCGCCGTGGCTGCCGCTTGCGTTGGATTGATTTTCGGCATGAATTTGGTTAAAATTGCGGAAGCTTTGGTTTTGAATTTTCAACCGCCTTCAAGAAGAATGAACTTGGTTTCGGGCGTTAAGGGGACGTTTATTATTGACGACAGCTATAATGCTTCGCCGCTTTCCGCAAAAGCCGCCTTGGACACGCTTCGGGATTTGAAAGCCAAAAGGAAAATCGCTGTTTTGGGCGATATGCTTGAAATCGGGAAACACAGCCTGGAGGCTCATGAAGAAATCGGAAAATTTGCCGCCGGTTTCGTTGATTTGCTGGTAACCATCGGCCCTCGGGCTAAATTTATCGCCGAAGCCGCCAGCAAAGCCGGATTAGCCAAAGAGAATATTTCTAGTTTCCTTATCGCCGAAGAAGCCAAAAAAGCGGTTGAGTTTAAGATAAAGAAAGGCGATTTAATTTTAATCAAAGGTTCTCGCGCGATAGGACTGGATAAGGTGGTGGAGGAAATAAAGCAGGTATAATCTGGCCCCATCGTCTAGTGGTTAGGACATAGCGTTCTCAACGCTGGAACTCGGGTTCGATTCCCGGTGGGGCTACTAAATGGGATTTTCTTCCGGCAAAACTCCGATTTAGCTCGTAAATATGACCCAATTTGGCGGTTCCAAATCCTTCGTTCCGGCTGTAAGGAATTCCCTCCGGAAAGACCAGTTGTTGAAACCGCGGGCGAAGCTGGGGCGATAAATCAAACCACTGCCTCCCCAGATCGCGGATAAAGTTAGTCGTATAAATCAAAGCGCCCTCAATGTCGAACTGTTCTATGCGGGCCTCGCTCAATGATATTTTTACCGCCATAATCTCGTTTTCCACTTCCTGTTTTCGTTCCAGGAACTCTTCTTTGGTATAAGAGCCTTCCTCGCGCATCTCGTAGATGCGTTTTTTCTTTGTCTCAAGCTGGCCCAACTGGTTGGCCCATTTTCCGGCCTCAAGCTCAAAGGTTCGCCCTTCTTCTTTCCACAAATCGAGGACGGTTTCCCTGAATGACTTAAGGAAATCATCCTTCGGCGTAATCCGCTCCATATACGCCAAAAACTCCCTTTCCAGATCTAGCTTGCGGATGGCTTTGCCGAACATGGGGCAGGTTTCGTTGTGGCAGTGATAGTAAGGGTATTCCCCGCCGTTACCGCGGGCAACGCTGCCGGTAAGCGGCCTGCGGCAGGAGGCGCAGATTACCGTCCGGCGTAGCGGGAATTCCGGATTATACCTGTCTCGTTTTACCAGGTTAGCCTTGCCGGAGCGGACAAGCCGGATTTGATACGCTTCTTCTTTTGTGATCATCGGCTGGTGCAGTCCTTCTTTTTCCTCCCCGGTCCAGGGATTGACGATTATCCCGGCGTAGAATTTCAGGTATCTTCCGGTAAGCCTGTCAACGAACTGCGGGACGGTTTTCTTGCCGCGAATAGCTTTCAAGCCCCATTCATCCAATAATCGCGCCAATGCCGCCTGCGTGACTAATCCCCTGGCGTATTCTTTCAGGGCTTTCTGGATGAGCGGGAAAATCTGCTCGTCCGGCGGATCGGGTTGCGTCTTTTTCTCTCCCCGCTTCTTGAAGTGGGAACATTTATAGCCGATGGGCGGTTTCCAGGGGAAAATTCCCTGGTTTATTCTTGCCAGCATCCCATCACAGCATCTTTGTTTTCTTATGGCGTTGTCGTATTCCGCCGCCCCGGCCAGCACGGTTTCGATGAATTTCTCCGCCGGCTTGTTGCCGATGGGCTCGGTTACGGAGTGGAGGGTGGTGCCGTAATCCAGGAGAATCTTGCGGACCGCAAAATGGTCTTCGGTGTTGCGGGCGAACCTGTCAACCCGCAGGACGACAAAGGCCTGGATCTGGTTTTTGTTCTTCCGGCAGAACTCCAGCGCCTCCAGGAATTTCTTTCTGTTATTCAGACTCAAGTCCTTGGCGCTTTCGCCTTCTTCCCGGAAAACGGCCACGATTTCAAGACCTTTCTGCTCGCAGTATTTGCGGCAGAGTTCCTCCTGAAATTCAAGCGAGGTTCCCTTGACCTGCTCGTCGCTTGAGACCCTTGTGTAGATAATGCCTTTCATAAGCCTGGCTGACAGGAGCACCTTAACGCTCCTGTTTATTAAAGTAAAGTCGCGGATTCCGCTTGTTTTTGCGGCATTTTTGCGGCGTATTTACCGGTTCTGCCGGCTATTTGGGGCCGTTTAACCTGCCGGCTTTCCTGTCCTCCCGCCATTTCTCAAAGATAAGCTCGGCAAGCAGACGAAGCCCATCCCTGATTTCTTTTATTTCTTCATCGGAAAGCGCGGGGTCATTCAATAACTCTTTTACACGTTCAAGGCTAAGCATTTTATTTTCTGTTTGGTTTTTAGATAGCAGACCCCCAGCCCCGCGCTGTCAAAGGCGTGGCCCCAGTAAATTTCTTTATATCTTCTGTCCTGATTGAGACGGATTTTTAGCTCCGGATAGATTGAGCAGATCAGCTTGGCCATGTCTTTTTTGCTGGCGTTGCCGTTCCCGCAAACTATTTTTCTGGCGGTCCGCGGCGAAAACTCGTAAATTTTCATCTTTCTTTTTCTGGCAAGGCATTTAATCTCTTCAATCACCACGTCCAGGAATCTCGACTGCTTGCTCCAGAAGAAAAATGGCTTTTCAATAACCAGAACCTTCGGAGCGTAATCATTAATCAACGAAGAGAAAATTCTTTTGACCTCTTCTAGTCTTTTCCTAGGAGAACCTTTGGTGGAGAGTATTTTTACCATCGAAAGAATGATCGCCGTCCCCCTAAAGACCGTCACTCCCCAGTATCTCGTTCCGGGATCAACTGCGATTATTGTTTTTGTCATGTTTTTGAATCAAATAGTTAAACAGCGCCCCTCTGGATTTTTTAATTTTCTTTTCAGGAATTTGTTTTACCTGGCTGTAGGTTTTTCTTAAAAACTCTTCCGGATATTTCCGGCAGACCGAAAGGTAAAACCTTAGGTTTTCCTCGTCGTCCAGGCCCGCGGCCAGATCCCTGCCTAAAAGTTCCTCTCTCGTTAAAAAAAGAGAATTAAATTCGTTTTGGTTATCGTTATCGATATTATTACGATCGATATTAAATATATCTTTACCGTTAGTATCGTTATCGTTACGTATATCGGTCATGCTTTTTGTTTTTTTATTTTTTCGACCTTTTTATCCGCCGGATTAAGCAGCTTGGCTCTTTTTTTAATCCTTTCCTGCCATTCCCCGCGGTAATCAAAAAAAACATCCTCGACCAGCCGTTGGGCGGCAACGGCCAACCCGATGGCGTTATAGACGCTGGGTATTCTCTTGCCTCTCTCCCAGCGGGAAATCTCGGAGGCCGGCAAGCCCATCAGAAAAGCCAGGTCTTTCTGGCTGAGGCTTATCGCCATCCGACAATAGCGAAGCCTGTTTTTAATAATCGGCTCCCTTTCCAGGGAACCCTCCTCTTTTTTATCCATTACTTTTAACCCTAACAAAGGGAAGCCACGCCAAAAAAGACAGTCAAAATTAACCATTTGGCTTATTGCCTGAATGGTTAATTATTCCCGTCTTGGAGAGGATGTTCTTTAACTCTTTAATGAGAATAGAACCTTAAAAACAGAAAGGAGATGAGAAATGAGAAATATCACGCCGGAAGAAACAAAGAAATACCGACACATAATAAGCGGGCAGTTCAGCAATTTCGTGCTGCTTGCAACGGAATTGGGGAACATAGAAACTTCGGTGATTGCTTCCCTGAATGGCAAGAAAGGCGATTACGTCACGGAGCCGCTGGCAGTCCTGGTCAATAAAGACATCTTTGCGCTGCTTAAAAACCCGGGTGTTCATTTAATCGCGGGGAAGAATTTGATTCTGGAATAAAATAATCGACAGTTAAGAAAGGGGGTGAGAAAAATGATAGAAGTGGCCAGAGTGTACAAGATTGATAACATCTCGTCAGTAAAGGCATTTGCCGATGTGGTTATCGGGCAGATGCTGGTCAAGGGAGTCAGGGTTGTTAAAGGCAAGAACGGCTTGTTTGCCGGCATGCCCAAATCCCAGGGGAAAGACGGCAAGTGGTACGACACGGTAAAGATTCTTGACGAGGAGCTGAAGCAGGAATTGCAGGACAGGATTTTGGAGGCGTATAACGCTTAAAGGAAAGGAAGCGGTGAACCCATGAAGAAAAAGTTTCCGGAGCATATCAGAAGAATGCAGAAAATCTTTGACGTTCCCGATGAGGCGGTGATTGAAGTAAAACTTTCAGAAGGAGACCCGCGGGTCTGCGATTACTGCAACGATGTTCTGGTGGATGAGAAAGGAACAACGGTCCGGAAGACCCATCTTACTGATTACGGTCTGATGTGCGAGAGGTGTCTCGGCAGCATTAAGCCGCTGGCCACCTACTCCGAAGGACAAAGCGTGTATTACGAACACTGGTATCAGGACGGAATCGCAAGATAAAAACCAGAAAGGAGAAAAAGATGCGTATCTTAGCCAATTATGGATGCAGAGCTGACGGTGAAAGTTATTCGGTAACCTTTGAGACAATGGGTGATGTCGGCAAAGAAAAGGTGGAAGCAACCATTGATGAACTCTTCGGCTTGGCCAAAGAGGCGGTAAAACGGCAGATTGAGGGCAAGGCTCCGAAAGAAAAAGAAGACCCTCAGCCAAAGAATCACAATCAGCCGGCCACCAAGAAACAGGTAAACCTCATTATCAAGCTGGCCAAGGAGAAAGGGAAATTTATTGAAAATCTCGGCGCCTTAACCATAGCTGAAGCCAGCCAGACCATTGAGGAGCTGATGGCTGTCTAACCGGGAGGAGAGAAAAATGTACAGTCCCAAGATTAACCCGGAGCAGATAAAAAAGCTGTACCTGATTAAGATGAGTTACGCCGCCTTGAGGATAAAGAAACCGATGACGGAGATGGTCAGGGAAGCCCTTGATGATTACCTTCCCAAAGCGGCCAAACAAATTATTTCCTCTGGCGGTACTATTCTTAAGCCCGAAGAACTGAAGGCGAGAGAATAAAGTAGCGGGAGTCGATGACTAAAAACCATTGACTCCCTTTTTAATTTCGTGAGTCATAAGTCCGACAGCGCGAGATTGGGGGGTCTGTTACGCTGAATTGACAAAAAATGACTTTGTAGCGTATTATTCTTTTTGAATAAAAATTAGTATTTTTTACTTGACATTAGGTTTTTTTGATGTATACTTAAACTAACAAGGAGATAAAATAAGATGCCAAAAACAAATCTCGGACAATTTCTCTACTCGGAAAGAATAAGACGGCAATACGAATCAATTAGCGATTACTTAAAAGATTATACTAATATACCCATAAGTGAGCCGTATTATCGCGATATAGAAACTGGAAGGAAAAAAATAAAGGTGGATAAAGCTGAAACATTATGCAAGGCTTTGAAATTAAACAAAAGAGAATTTTACTACCACCTTCTTGGTGACGTATTGCCGGCAGATATTATGAAGGAGCTTTTGAAGCCAATAGTCAATACTACTTTTAAGACGCCCTCGGAGGAATTCAATAAATTAAATGAAAGAATATCAATTCTTAGGAAAGCTTACGAAAAAAAATTAATAGAGGAACCATATATTGTCGATGCTAAAATTGTAAAATATCTTGATGATAACCTTGAGATATTACCCCTCATCCATTTTATATATATGAGAAAAATCTCTACTTTCGAAGAGCTACAGAAAATTATAGTAAAAAACAATATCAAAAAACAATTTACCCAAATAATTGATGAATTTGAACGATACAACATAGCCATAATCAACCGCAAAGAAAAGACGGTGGTTCGCTACAGAAAAATATTCAAAATTCCCAAGACCGAGATGGGAATTAAATTCAAAGACAGATTTTTAAAAAGTGAAATTGACGAAGCCACAAGAACAATTAAAAAAGAACAAACAATCAGTCCTGATAATACTTTTATATACTCATCAATAGCATGTATAAAAAATGGCATGGGTCTTAAGCGAGTTTCTGATAAGTTGACAGACTTGCTTGCTGAAATTGAAGTTGAAGAAAGCAGTCTAGATGAGTATGACACGGTTCCATATTTTGTAAGTATAGTTTTCTCGTCAAGAGAGAAATATGACGTTAGAAAAAATAGCGGTCGAAATACAAATTTAAAAAAGGAGGGAATATAAAATGACTAAAGTTTTATTCCATGAAGATAGTTATTTAAGGGAGCATCAAACAAAAGTTATCCGGATAGACGCTAGTAAAGTTTTATTGGAAGAGACTATATTTTTTCCTCAGACGTCAACCGAACCCGGAGATTTAGGGAAAATAAATGATTGTAAAGTTATAGGTCTGAAAAAAGAAGGAAACGAGATCTGGCATATCTTAAATAAGGCACCCTCATTTAAAGAGGGGGATACGGTTAGCCTGCAGCTTGACTGGGACAAAAGGTACAAAATGATGAGATTACATTCAGCCCTACATTTGTTAGCAGGGGTTTTTGATTTACAGTTTAAAGAAAGAGCAGTAGCCGGAGTAGTGAAATCTGATTCGGCTTATTTGGTTTTCAAGGATGAATTAAGTAACGAAATAATTCAAAAAGCTTTTGAGCAAGCAAATAAAGATATTACAGAAGGATTAGAAATTAAACCCTACGAGGATGAAAAAAGAAAAGGCTTTAGATGGTGTCCGGTTGGAGATTACATTCCTATCCCTTGCGGTGGAATCCACGTAAAGAATACGAAAGAAATAGGAGAACTGTTTTGCAAAGAAAAGATAATTGAAGCGGGAAAACAAAAAATTGTATTGGAGGTAAAATAAATTGGCCCATGTGAGGAAGCAGCAAATATGTTTTTTCTTAACAACAAAGTGTAATCTCAAATGTGAATATTGTTACACTTTAAGGGGTATAGATCTTAAAGAAGAAGACCGGATCTTAAACTTTGAATTTTCCAAACGGGCAATTAATGACTTCTTTAGAGATCACGCCAGTAGAGAAATAAGGTTTTATGGTGCTGGAGAGCCAACCTTGGAATTTGAATTAATGAAAAAAATAAGAGAATACGCATATAGTAAAGCGGGAGATAAACTCAAAGTAGAACTACAAACAAATGGCTTTTTTTCAGAGAATACGGCTCGGTGGATAGAAGACAATGTGAATATTTTATGGATTTCTGCTGACGGCCCTCCGGAAGTTCAAAATTTCCAAAGGCCAACAAAAGAAGGAAAGGCCTCCTCGGAAATTGTTGAACGAAATATTCGACTTTTTGCAAAACAGAAACACATGGAGGTTGGCGTGAGAACAACAACAACGCCCTTAACAATTCATAAACAAATTAAGGTGATTAAATATTTTTATGACTTGGGGGTAAGATATATAAATACCCATCCCGCTTGTGCTCCGGTTAGCGGCAGTTCAAATGGCATATTTCAATGGAACCCAATGGAGTTTGCAAAGAATTTCCTTGAAGCTCACAATGAAGCAAAAAAGCTCGGAGTATTTTATAACAGTCTTTACATCGTCAATTTTGATGAAAAGACAAGATATGCTTGTAGATCTTGTATCCCTTATCCACACCTTACAACGGATGGCTATGTTTCCTGTTGTGATTTCGCGCAGTTCGGTCCCGAATATAGCCAGGGTCCTTTACAGCAGCTGATTTACGGGAAATATATACCGGAAGAAGACAGAATTATTTATGACGAAGATAAAATTTACAAAATTAGATCGAGATGTGCAGAAAATTTAGAAAAAGGACCATGTAAAGGATGTGAATTCATTTATCATTGTGCAGGTGGGTGCGTTGGGCAAGTTGTTAATGAGACAGGAGATTTATTAGGAATACATGAAAAAAATTGCAAAATTACAAAATATCTTGCTGAACGTTTACCGTTAGCTACGACACTTCATCCTGTTTTACATTCATGACAAGTTTAAATTTAGGAAAATAAACCCTATGGAAGTAAACAAAGATGAAAAAATAGTGTTACTTAAATTCAGGCGAGCTAGGAGATATGCAGAAGACAACAAGCAAGCAGAAGTAAATATATGCATAATTCCCGGAGGCAGGGTTGTTATTATTAAAGATATATTTCAAGATAGAATCGAGGTAGGGCAGGCGTCTAAGGAATAGATTTTTGCAATTGACAATTGAAGTTTAGGCTGGGTCGACTGACCAACAGAGCCCGGTTGCAGTAGCAATACTGCGCCGGGCTTTTTTATTTAAACGATATGGCTATCCGGGCAAGCAAAGATGAACTGGCGGTAATTTGGATACTTAGCAGATTGGGCTGGAGTTTACGGCGCATTGCCCGGCTCAAATTGCCCAGTAGCCACCATACGATAGCTAGTCATTTTGAGACGGCTCGCGAGATGATAGAGTCCTGCGAATTGCCCATTACTGCTATGGATGGAGGGAGAAAAGTTCGGCTTAGGTACTGTGGGGATTCAAGGGATATCGAAAGGATTGACGCAGTGAGAAACAGTGGTCTCTGTGGCGGTGGCAAGAAAGCGAAGGCACATATTTATGACAGCGACTTTAAGGATACAAGCAATGAGGATTGAACACAAAAAAACGGAGGAGGTGATAAAAGATGGAGAAGCATATCGTAGTTAAAGTAGCCGGTGCGGCGGAGCCGCAAGAAACAACGATTCACCCCGGAACGACCTGCCGGGACCTTCTGGACGCTCTTGGCTTGGGTAGAAATTTGCTTTTGACAAACGATCCAACAAACGGAGCGCCATTTGGGGCAGATGAGAGCTTATTCGATAAGGTTGCGGAGGGCAGCAAGCTTTATGCAGTGCCTCCGATGGAAGTCGGAAAATGAACCAAAGCCCCTCCGCTTTTTAGGCGGAGGGGTCGTATTTGAAAGAAAGGAGAATTATGGGAAGAGATTCCTCTGGTGTTGGAGAACTTATTTTCGTGCTGATTCTTTTAGCCTTGGGGGGAGCGGCAATAAGAAAGATTAGGAAGAATCACGCTTCTCATCGGGATTTTCCGGATTCAGATTTTCCTGGTTATGAAAATATTCCTGGGGCAGTGACCCCGAAAGTAGAAATTCTTCCCTTAAACAGGCAAATAACCCATAGAAAAAAAGGGAATGAAATAATCGATGTAAGAAAAGTCGTAAAACCAAACCCTCTGCCTTATCACCTGGAAAAAGGCTGGCAAAAAATAGGGAGGATTCATCACGGATATTACCGGTGCAGATTGGGCGCTTTCAAGGGTGAGATTGAAGAAAGACCGGGCGGCGACTACAAATTTTATATTTTTGATCCGCCTGAAGCTGTTCTTACCGGTTCTCATAAGGCTTGTTTTACAAATAATGGCGGTAACCGCTATCACGTTCATTTCGGAGTAAATTCAGAAAATTTGGACAGCGGCATCATGGCCGTGGAAAGACTGCTGTATCAGAATTTAACCGGGAGGTAAAAAATGGAAAGGACAAAAGAATTGATTTTAAAGGTTGAGAAGGCATTTGAGCAGGAGGTGGAGATTTTTCAGAAAGAAGCGGAGAATCTTCTCAAGTTCAAAAAGCAACTCGGAGATCTAACCAGGGATTTTGTATCTTCCCTTGAGCCGAAGCCGGTGCTGCGATACCGCATCGGCTCTCTTTTCCTGAAAGAATGTTTCAAATACTTAACCTCGTCTCCGGAAGAGGTTATCCATCTGGTTAGCGGCATGGAATTTGAGAAGAACCTTTTTATTCTCGACAGACTGGAAAAGGTGGAGTATCAGGCAAGCATAGTCGGGGCAAAAGCGGACGTTAAAGATTTATTCAAGAAATTAATTGAAATGGATGAGAAATACGGCCACCTGCTTTTGGCGGTTTTTCACTCGCATCCTTTCGGCGGAGTAGCCGGCGCCTGCCCTTCGGGCATTGACCGCAATCTTCAGGAAAATTTGGAAAAGTCAGGTTACAGAACCATCCAGGCCGTCTTTTCGCGGGACGGCTACGTCAGGTTTTTTAGCAACAAACTGAGTTTTGAAATAGAAGTTTATGGAAAAGGCGTAGAAAAAATAAGCGAACAAGGAAATGAAAGAATCTTTAAACTCAGCGAAATCAAGGGTTAGTTTTCATATCAAACCCAAATGGTTGATTTTATCCGTCTTTTGGAATTGTTTTCGTCTGTTAGCTTGAGAGTAAGGGATGAAAAGAGAAAAAGATTTGCCAATTAATCGAATAGTGTTAGGCGATGCCGGGGAGAAATTAAAAAACCTTCCCGACAGAAGCATTGATTTGATTTGCACCGACCCGCCCTACGGCTATTCTTTCATGGGCAAAGAC
>Ga0155877_107_pt1 | contig 15932 bp, 19 predicted proteins | sample RifCSPlowO2_01_FD_107531 | JGI IMG/M metagenome (GOLD analysis project Ga0155877, IMG submission 107531) | Candidatus Zambryskibacteria bacterium RIFCSPLOWO2_01_FULL_45_43
ATTTGATCCTGGTCCAGGATGAACGCTGGCGGCGTGGATAAGGCATGCAAGTCAAGGGGGTCAAATTGAGATTATATCAAAGTTTGGCAACCGGCGAACGAGTTAGTAACACCTTGGTACATACCCTAAAGTTGGACATAGCTCCGCGAAAGCGGAGGTAATTTCCAATAGCACCGCAAGGTTAAAGTCGCAAGACGCTTTAGGATTGGCCTAGGTCTGATCAGCTAGTTGGTGAGGTAACGGCTCACCAAGGCTATGACCAGTAGGGGGGCTGAGAGGCTGATCCCCAACGACGGCACTGAGATACGGGCCGTACACCTACGGGTGGCAGCAGTCGAGAATATTTGACAATGGACGCAAGTCTGATCAAGCGACGCCGCGTGAAGGAAGAAGGTCTTCGGATTGTAAACTTCTTTTCTACAGGAAAAACCCAGCACCTTTTTCGTGCTATAATTTCTTCTATGTTTTACGTATATGTAATCCAAAGTCACAAAACGAAAGATTTGTACTTTGGAATAACATCAGATTTCGACAAGAGATTAGAATCTCATAATCAAGGTAAGAACCAATCTACAAAATTTGGCGTACCTTGGGAGTTTGTATACATAGAAAGTTATAGATCAGAAAAAGATGCGAGAGTTCGTGAACGAAAGTTAAAACATTATGGCAATGCGCGAACTTATGTAAAGAGACGAATTAAAAATAGTCTTTTGTAGCACGAAAAAGGTGCTGGGTGATGGTACTGTAGGAATAAGGAGCTGCTAACCTCGTGCCAGCAGCCGCGGTAAGACGAGGGCTCCAAGCGTTATCCGGATTTATTGGGCGTAAAGAGTGCGTAGGAGGATTTTTAAGTTTGCTGTAAAATCTCGGGGCTTAACTTCGAGGCTGCAGCAAATACTGAAAATCTAGAGTGTGTAAGAGGCTGATAGAACTCACGGTGTAGGGGTGAAATCCGTTGATATCGTGGGGAATACCAAAGGCGAAGGCATTCAGCTGGTGCATTACTGACTCTCATTGCACGAAAGCGTGGGGAGCAAAAAGGATTAGATACCCTTGTAGTCCACGCCCTAAACTATGTCAACTGGCTATTTCGAGTATCGACCCTCGGAGTGGCGAAGCTAACGCGTTAAGTTGACCGCCTGGGAAGTACGGCCGCAAGGCTAAAACTCAAAGGAATAGACGGGGACTCGCACAAGCGGTGGAGCATGAGGTTCAATTCGACGGTAAACGAGGAACCTTACCAGGGTTAGAAATCCAGACGAAGTCCCGCAGAAACGCGGGATGTCTCTCAAGGACGGCTGGACAGGTGCTGCATGGTTGTCGTCAGCTCGTGTTTTGAAATGTTCCCTTAAGTGGGGTAACGAGCGCAACCCTTACCTGATGTTATATGTGTCATCGGGAACTGCCCTCTTTTTGGGGGAGGAAGGCGGGGATGACGTCAAATCCGCATGGCCCTCTGATACCCTGGGCTACACTCGTGCTACAATGGCCAATACAATGGGTTGCCAAGCCGCAAGGCGGAGCTAATCCCACCAAAAATGGCCCCAGTTCAGATTGGAGGCTGCAACTCGCCTCCATGAAGTCGGAATCGCTAGTAATCGCGGATCAGCTATGCCGCGGTGAATACGTTCTCGAGTCCTGTACTCACCGCCCGTCACTGCAGGGGAGCCGGGAATACCTAAAGTTTCATTTTATGGAATAAGGGTAGATTCGGTGACATGGCAGAAGTCGTAACAAGGCACGCGTAGCGGAAGCTGTGCGTGGATTAATTAAACAAAAAGTCATTTCTTTATTGAGATGATTAGTGTCGGTTTCAAAGATGTTGATCGTGCCACGTAAAATCGCTAATGCGATCACGTGGCCGCGTGATGAATCGAAGATTCATTTTACGCGGGAGTCTTTAAGTCACGATTCGATTCGCCGCAAGGCGAACGTATGAGGCAACTAGAAAGTTTTTAAATCTATCTTTATTTCAATTGCTACTGCGTAGGGAATTGGTATACTTACAGTAATTGCCGATATGTCAAAAAGAATTTTACTTATTGAAGACGACCCTTTTTTGTCTTCGTTGCTGGGCAATCGCCTCAAGCGCGAAGGCTTCGAGGTTTTTTTGGTTAAAGACGGCAGCGAGGCGCTGAAGGCGCTGAAGGCCCAGCCGGTTGATTTGGTGTTGTTGGATATTATTTTACCGGGAAAATCCGGTTTTGAAGTGCTGGAGGAAATTAAAGGCGACCCGCAAATCGCTAATTTGCCGGTAATAATCATTTCCAATCTCGGACAGGAAGCGGATATTGAAAAGGGCCGGGGGCTGGGAGTAGTGGATTATATCGTTAAAGCTAGAATTTCCATTGACGATTTGATTAAAAAAGCCAAGGAGTTTTTAAGATAGCACTCACCTTTCATTTCTTTCGAACCGCTGCTCTGGCATAGACAAAATAGATTCGCTCACTGAACGGAATATTTCCACCCTAGTCGCTTCTCTCCTGGGTAGCCCGGAAATATTCCTGCTCGCTCATCATTTTGTAGCTATGCCTCCGCAATGTTCTCAAGTAAATGAAAGGTTCGCTAAGTTAAAATCCTAACTTAAACGAGGATATTTTTATCAAACAAAACAGCCAGTACGTCTCGGAAAAATTAAATACTCTGCCTGTTTGTCGTACGGCAACTTCGGACCCAGCCGGAGCTTGGTCTCGCCGATAGGCGAGTCCGGCTGGGGAGACGTAAGAGTGCTTCGCCGCCGGAGCGAAGCAACTCTGGTGCCGGTAGGCAAATAGGCAGAGTATAAGCCTAAATAGGAATTATCGGCTGGTTTGTGAAAATGGCCGAGCGAACAGTTATTCACAGTTCTTTTTACCGTTATAGTGGGTATGGTATACTAATATAGTTATTAAAAGCGTCGAAATTAATTACAATTAATTATTATTTATATGAAAACAAAAGGTTTTACTTTATTAGAATTAGTTATTGTTATCGGTATTTTAGCGGTATTGGGTACGGTGTCCGTTTTGGTGCTTAACCCGGCTCAGCTTTTTGCCCAGGCTCGGGACACGACCAGAATCCAGGATTTGGATACGATGAAGAGCGCGCTAAGCTTGTATCTGTCTAGCGTTTCTTCTCCCGATTTGGATTTTACTGGCGCGCTAAGTTGCACAACGATGTGTTTTAGTGCTGCTGCGATTGGCGCTGCGGCTGATGGTTGTATCGGTGCGGATGTTGCTCGTCATGGAGCAAAAACTTCCACAGTTGATGCAACGCGAGAAAACGATGGTAACGGTTGGGTGCCGGTTGCCCTTAGCGGTATTTCTGGAGGCGCTCCATTAGCTGTTTTGCCAATAGACCCGTCAAATACGACTACGTATTTCTATTCGTATGCGTGTGACAATACTGCCAAGACTTTTGAATTAAATGCTAATATGGAAAGTGATCGGTACAAGAATGGGGGTAATGATGACAGAGAGATTAATACCAAGGATGGCGGTACTGTAAATACGATTTACGAAGTTGGCACTGATTCAGGATTAGATCTTTAAAGTACTCCAATGGCTGTTGTTGCTTTAATTGTTACAGGCGTTATTTTGCTGGCGCAACTTCTGTCCACAAAAACCCACTCCGGCATCCGCCGGAGTGGGTTTTTTGGTGGGCTGATTTTTTTAGCTGCAGCAGCAGCGGTATTCGGATATGCCGGATATTTGTCCTGGCAGCAGTACCAGACTTGGCAGAGCAGCGAATTGGGAAAATTATTTTTGCCGCCGCACCAAAGTTTTGGTTATTTTATTTTTTATGTCCGAACCAGATTCTTTATCTCCTATCTTTTATCTTTGGCGGTCGGACTGGCCGGATTGCTCACTGCGCAATTTTTAAATAAGCGGTATCAGGAACGATTTTTTGAAACCGCGGAGCCGTATCTTCTGGGAACGGCGCTTTTTCTGTCCGGCCATCCCGGCTGGATTTTATACGCGGTTATTGCCGGATTTTTAAGCGTGCTGGTTTCCTCTTTCCATTTCTGGCGAGTTCGGGAAACTCGCCGTTTGTCGTTTTATTATTTATGGCTTCCGGCGGCGCTCTTTACTATAATGATAAGTATGTGGCTGTCGGCCTTGCCGTGGCTTCAGACGCTTAAATTTTAATGCAAATTCCGAACGAAAAATTAAAAGAGTCGCTGGTAAAGGATGGCTTAATTGCTCCGCAAGTTTTTGATGAGCTAGCTGCCGAATCCAGCCGGATGAAGCACGATGTCGCGGAGACGCTGATTTCCCGGGGCATTATTACTCAAGAATATCTGACCGAAGTCTTGGGCAGTTATTTCGGCGTCCAAAAAGCCGGCTTGTCCGGCCGCGCCATTGACGAGCAGGTTTTACATTTATTGCCCGAAGAGCTTTCCCGGGAAAAGCGGGCGGTGGTTTTCCAGCGGGAATCAGACGGCTTGCTGGGCGTGGCGATGCAGGATCCCAGCGATTTGGAAACCGTGGAATTTTTAAAGCGATATCTGAAATCCGACATAAAAGTATACGTGGCAACCGCCGATGATTTGAATGTCGGCTTATCGCTGTATACGCGCGGCGGCACCGAAGATTTCAGAAAATTGATTGAAGAAAATGTTGCGACATCGCTTCGTTCCCGGGTAGCCGGCGAACGGGAAGCGTCGCAGGACCTGCCGATTATCGCCATCGTTGATAATTTGATTGCCTACGCAATGTCCCTGCGGGCGTCGGATATCCATCTGGAGATTTTAGAAGACGTAGTTTTAGTTCGATACCGGATCGACGGCGTCCTGCACGAAATTCTCCGCTTGCCTAAGGAAGTGCATCCGTCGATTGTGGCGCGCCTTAAATTATTGGCGGCGCTGAAACTGGACGAACATTCCCGGCCGCAAGACGGGCGATTCCGGCAAACTTTCGGCCGCGACTATATTGATATCCGGGTGGCGATTGTTCCGACTTTTTATGGAGAAAAAATTGAAATGCGGCTGCTAGCCGCTACCCAGCGGCCGCTTTCTTTCGAGGAATTGGGGATGCTGGAAGACACGGTAAAAATCATCAACGAAAATATCCATAAAACTTTCGGAATGATTCTGATTTCCGGACCGACCGGTTCCGGGAAAAGCACCACGCTTTATTCCATAGTCAGCGTCCTGAACCGTCCGGAGGTGAATATCGTGACGATTGAGGATCCGATTGAATACAATATCAAATATGTCAATCAAACGCAGATTAATCCGGCCGCCGGAATCACTTTTGCGAGCGCCTTGCGGGCCTTTTTGCGCCAGGACCCGAACATTATTCTGGTTGGCGAAATCCGGGACGAGGAAACCGCGGAAGTTGCCGTTAATGCCGCTTTAACCGGCCACGTGCTCCTTTCCACCGTACATACCAATGACGCGCCGACCGTGGTGCCGCGGCTGATGGATATGAAAGTGCCGCCGTTTTTAGTGGCGGCCGTTATTAATGTCGTGCTGGCGCAACGGTTAGTAGGAAGAGTTTGTAATGTCTGCATCGAGTCTTACAAACCGGACGTTACTTTGCTAGAATTATTAAAACAACAGGTAAAAGAATTAGGGATTGAAGACCGTTACGCCGCTCCGAAGATGCTCTATCGCGGCAAGGGCTGCGCTTCCTGCGGCAATACCGGATTCAAGGGGCGGATCGGAATTTTCGAGGCGATTAATTTTGACGATGAAATCCGGCATCTGGTTATTTCACCGGAGTTTTCTTTGGAAGCGCTTCAAAAACTGGTTCGGAAAAAAGGAACGGTCACTATGTTCGAAGACGGTTTGCGGAAATCAATGCAGGGCATGACCGCCATTGATGAGGTGCTTCGGGTTATCCGCGAATAACCATTTGCATTTAATAAAATTATGAAATTCCATTACATCGCATCACAATTAGACGGGAAGATAACCGAAGGTGAAGTTGATGCCGACGGTTCGGCGGAAGTTCTGCAATTTTTAGTTTCCAAAGGATTGCGTCCGATTTCCGTTAAGCTGATAAAAACCGTCAATGTCACCGGCGCTAATTTTTTCGGGCAATCAATTTCCATTTCCGACAAGGTATTTATTACCAGATATTTGTCGCTGATGCTGAAAGCCGGCACCGATCTTTTTCGGGCGATTGAGATTCTGATTAATGATTTTGATAAAACGGTTCTCAAGGCATTGCTATTGGAAATTAAATCTAATCTGGAGCGCGGCAATCCTTTTTATACGACTTTCGCCAAATATCCGGTTTATTTTTCATCGGTGTTCATTAATTTAATCAAGGCCGGCGAGGCCTCCGGCAATTTAACCGAAGTGTTGGATAATTTGAGCGTTTCCCTGGTTAAGGAGCAGGAATTGCGGAATAAAATCCGCGCGGCGCTGGTCTATCCGCTGATTCTCCTGTCCCTGTCCTTTTTAATGCTGCTGTTATTAGTAACGTTTGCTTTGCCGCGAATTGCCGCGGTATTTACATCCAGCGGTTTCCAGCCGCCGCTGTTTTCCAGAATCGTTTTCGGCATCGGTTTGTTTTTAAGCAATAACGTTTTAATTGTTTTTCCGTTGCTGGCATTTATCGCCGTTGGCAGCTGGTATTTTTTTGCCAAGATGTATACTGGCCGGCGGGCAGTGTATTGGCTGAGTACCCGTTTGCCGGTAATCAGCAATGTCCTTAATCAGCTGGCGCTTCAGCGCTTTACCAGCACCTTCGGGTCGCTGATGAAAGCCGGCCTGCCGATTATTGATTCTCTGGAAATTACCGCCGATGCCGTCGGTTCGGAAAAAGTTGCCCGCGGATTGCGGAATGTTTCCCGGGAAGGGATTGCCAAGGGACTGACGATCGGCGAGGCGTTCCGCCGCGAGCCCGCCTTCCCGATGGTGGTCACCAATCTTATCGCGGTTTCGGAAAAAGCCGGCCACGTGGAAGATATTTTAAAAACCCTGTCCAATTTTTATGAATCGGAAATTGATAATTCGGTAAAAACTCTGGTGGCGTTTATTGAGCCGGTGATGCTTATTTTAATCGGATTTTTAATCGGCACGATTGCCGTTTCGGTGATTATTCCTATTTACCAGCTGGTCAGCAGTGTCGGCGGAGTGTAACCAATAAAATGATATGAAGCGCGCCGGGTTTACTTTAGCGGAGTTGGTGATTGTGATTGGCATTACCGGCATTATCGCCGTCGCCGCTTATGTCGCTTTGCCGTACGGCTTACGCTCCGCAAATACTCTGGATATCGCCGCTAATGAGTTAGCGGACCGGCTTCGGGATGCGCAAGTCAAAGCATCGGCTCAAGAAGAAGGGAGCAAGTGGGGGCTGCATCTGGATGCGGTCAATGGCGCTGCCGATACTTACATTGTTTTTTATGGCAATGACTACGTCGGCGGAACGTTGGCAATCACGGTTACTCTGCCGGTGATTGTCCAATTTTCCGACCCGGCGCAAGGCGGAACAAAAGACATTATTTTTTCTAAAATTACCGGTTATCCGAATGCCGCCGCCACTATCATTCTTTCTTTAGTTAATGATCCAGCGACTGTGCGGACAATTACGATTTCCAGAGTTGGCGTTATCAACATTTCAAAAAATTAGTTATTTAGAAGTTAATTTGTGAAATATTTTTATTTTTTTATAAAAAATAATAGAAGCGGCCAATCGCTCATTGAGATGATTGTGGCAATGAGCATCGGGATACTGATGATTGGCACGGCCACCAGCGCCTTGTTTTTGATTTTGCGTTCCAGCCAGTTATCCGGCAATAATCAGATTGCTTCAGCGCTGAACGTGTCTCTTTCGGACAATCTTACTTCAGTGATTGAGGGGAGTTGGAATAATATTTATGGCCTTACCAAAGGAATGAATTATTTTATCGCCACCTCCTCCGGCCAATTAGTAGTCCAAAGCGGGCAAGAACAGATAAGCGTTAACAATATTATCTTTACCCGTTCATTTATTGTGGAAAATGTGCAGCGGGATAGCGGCGGCGGGATTGGCGCTGGTGCTGACGATCCGTCCACCCAGAAAATTATCCTGACCACCAGTTGGCCGATTGCCGGATCGAATAGCGTTGTTTCCAGCGCGCGATATGTTACTCGCTGGAGAAATCTGGTATTCCGCCAGACAGATTGGAGCGGCGGCAGCGGCCAGGAAGGCCCGGTTAGCGAGCTAAATACCCGCTTTGCTTCAGCAACCAGCGTAAATACGAATACCAGCGGGTCATTGAAGCCGGCAATCGGCACTTGCAGCGGCGCTTCGGAAAATTGTGTTTTAATCTCGAGTGTTTTTGATACCGGCAGCGCGAGCGGCGCCGGGTTTAATACGCTGCTCTGGCAGGGAACGCAAACCGGCGGCAATGTGCGGTTTAGAATTGCCACTTCGGATAATTCCGGTGGGCCGTGGATTTATTCGGATCCGTTGGTTGCGATTGGACCGAATACCCAGTTAAGAATCAGTCAGCTACAGCATAATAACGACCGCTACGTTCGCTATAAAATTATTTTAGATGGCGATACGAATTCATTGACTATTAATGATGTCATATTAAATTGGAGCCCATAATATGAAAGTTTTTAATAACCAGAAAAAAAATCAGAGCGGCATTATTGTGTTGCCGACAGTCCTTCTTTTTGCCGGTTTTATTGTGGAGATAACCATTGCTACGACACTCGGAGCTTATTTTCTGGTCACTTCCGAATTCGGAGTTCGCCAAAGCGCCCAAGCGCTGTTAGCCGCCCAGTCCGGCATTCAGGACGCGCTGGCAAGAGTCACACGCGATAAGGATTTTACCTCCGCTTCTTATATTGTAAATGTAGAAAATTATTCGGCGGAAGTTTCAGTTTGTAAAGATACTTGCGTGGGGGCGGGTAAGAATCGGCTATGGGCAACTGGCAGCGCCCAACGTCAGAGAAGGAAGCTGGAAGCGATTATCGTAATCGATCCGGTGACCGCTGAAGTGAAATTAGAGTCGCTGAAGGAAGTAGAGGCAACGATTCTATAGGAAGAAGACAGCGGATACGTTAATTGAGGTATACTTAAATTATGAGTTTTTCTATGGCTAAAATAGCGCTTTATTTGAAAAAATTAGTTCAGCCGTACGGCGAGATTGCCGGTTTAGAGATCCGGGATTCGGCGGTTAGAATCATCCAGTTGCGCGACGGCAATATCCGCCGTGCCGCAGTTTCTTTAGAGCCCGGGGTGATTGAGGACGGCAAGGTAAAAGATAGAAATAGATTTTTAGCAGCGTTAAAAAAAATCCACAGCCAATGGTCGTCGCCCAGGGAAAAAATTTCGGTCATTGCGGTTATTCCGGCGGGCACAGTGTATGCCCAATTATTCAGCATTCCTTTTATTGCCGTAGCCAATTTTAACGAAGCCGCCCGGCTTAATTTAGAAAGCGTTTCGCCTGTTGAAATTACTTCTGCTTATATTGATTGGCAGCAGGTCGGCATTCAGGACAAAGACGGCAAGGTTGATATTTTGGGAGCGTTCGTGCAGCGGCCGATTATTGATGATTATATCGGCACGATGAAAGAGGCCGGTTTTTTGCCGGTCGCCATTGAATTCCCTTCGCTGGCGCTAGCGAGAGTTATTAAAGAATATGGAGCCGGCATTGATACCGCTAAATCTTATTTGGTGATGCAGGTTGCCAGCGATGGCGTTAATTTTATGATTTTACGAAACGGTAACGTGTATTTTGATTACTTCGCTTCCTGGAAATCAGTTCAGTCCGAAGGAAAAAATGCCAGAGAAATTTCATTTAATGATTTTCAAGCGATGATACTTCGGGAAATGAAAAAGGTGGTAACTTTTTATGAAAGCCGGTGGTCTGGGCGCGCCGAAGCGTTATTGCTGATTACCGAATCACTGGCGCCGGAAATCACCGAGTTCGTCAAAAGTAATTTTAATCTGTCGGTTACGGAAGTCCGATTGCGGGATTGGCCGGATATAACCCCTTCTTGGCTTGTCTCGTTTGGGGGCGCTGTCCGGGCCGCCATTGCCCGCGCCCAGGATAAGTTTATAAGCGTAATGCCGGTTGGAACCGAACGAGGGTATTTGCAGTCAGAAATCATGTTTTTCATTAAGATTTGGAGAAATGTGATTATCGCCACCCTTTCTTTTTTAACCATCCTTTTTATTTTTGCGGATGGTTTTCTGGTTTCCACCGCCCGGCAGCTGGATTATCAATCGGCGTCCATATCCGGCCAGCCGGAAGGCCCGGTAGTGATTACGCTTCAGGAAAAAGCCAGAGTCTTCAATCAGCTGGTTGATAAAGTGCTTTTTGCCAAAGAACGCAGTATTCCCCAATCGCCGCTATTTATCGCTCTTAATCAGTTAGCTGGCAATAAAGTGGCATTCAGCAGAATTTTTGTTAATAATACCCAGTCATCAATTTTGGTAAGCGGCGTTACTAAGGATGAGGCAGCAGCAATTGATTTTAAAAATGCGCTGATTCAGGCTGGTTTCCAGAATGTTTCCTTGCCGCTTTCTAATATTATTTCCAATGCCGACGGCACAGTTTCCTTTACGATTACTTTTCAAAGGATCCCTTCTTGATTTCTAATAGCGCCTTTTCAAAAACTCGGTCAAGGATTTTTTTATTTTCAGTTCGTACCGGTTTTAATACAAATTGCCCCGCTTTTAAACGCGGCATTCCTTGCGGCGCGTTCGGGCGGATGCCGATCCGGAGACGCCAAAATTTTTTAGTTTTCAGAGTTAAAATGATGTTTTCTATACCGTGATGTCCGGCGGCGCCGCGCTCCAAAGACAGCTTATATTCACCCAGCAGAATGTCGCTGTCATCGTGGACTATCAGAAGCTCTTCCGGATTAACGTTAAATTTTTTAAGCGCTTTCTTTATGAAAGAACCTGATTTGTTCATATAGACATTTGTCTTTAACATTTGACTTTTGACTTTTGACTTTTGACTTTCTAGGTAGTCGACAAAAAGATAGCCGGCATTATGGTGGGTATTCTGGTATTTTTTTCCGGGATTTCCTAGTCCGATAATCAACTTGAATGTCATATCCATAGTATAGTAAAATAGAAACTTATATACTACGTATAGCATGAAAGCATTTTTACTCGCATTATGGGAAGTGGCGGAAGTGGTGATTGTCGCGGTAATCGCCGTCCTGATCATCCGAACTTTTTTAATCCAGCCTTTTTTGGTAAGCGGCGCCAGCATGGAGCCGAATTTTAACAGCGGAAATTATCTGATTATTGACGAGATTACTTATAGTTTTCGGGAGCCGAAGCGGGGAGAAGTCATTGTTTTCCGGTATCCGGAGAATCCTTCGACGTTTTACATCAAGCGCGTTGTCGGTCTGCCGAATGAAAAAGTGACAATCGGCAAAGGGATTGTTTCGGTGGTAGGCGGGAACGATGCGATAGTGCTCGACGAACCCTATCTCCCGGCTGGCCTGAAAACCTCGGGAAATATTTCGGTAACATTGAGCGGCAGCGAATATTTTGTTTTAGGGGATAATCGCAATTACAGTTATGATTCCCGAAGTTGGGGGGCGTTGCCGAAAGAAAATATTATCGGGGTCGCCCGATTACGGCTTTACCCTTTAAATCGAGTACAAGCGTTTAGTTATTAATTATTAAGCAAATGTCTATTCCTAAAAAAATTGGAAGCCAATTTATTCAATCTCCCAAGGGAATGCGGGATATTTTGCCGCAAGAGCAAATGTGGTGGGACAAGTTCCGCCGGGAACTGGATTTTATTTCCGATTATTATAATTTTATCCGGATTGACACGTCGCTGCTAGAAAGGGCCGAAGTTTTTGAAAAATCGCTCGGAGAAACCACGGATATCGTTGAAAAACAGATGTTTGTTTTTAAAAGCCGGTCCGGCGACCGCTTGGCGCTCCGTCCGGAAGGTACGGCGTCCATCGTGCGTGCTTACGCCCAGCACGGATTAAGCCACCTTGGCCAGCCGTTGAAGCTTTTTTACAGCGGCCCGATGTTCCGACGGGAACAGCCGCAAATGGGGCGTTTCCGCCAATTTTATCAGGCCGGTTTTGAGATTATGGGCGGCGAAGATGACGCAATATACGATGCCCAGGTTATTTTAGTCCTTTTCCGGTTGCTGGAGCGCTTAAAAATTAAAAATGTCACCTTGCACGTAAATAGCATCGGCTGCCGGGTTTGCCGGCCGAATTACCGGAAAAGATTAGTTGATTATTACCGGCCATTAGTTCCTAAATTGTGCAAAGATTGCCGCCGGCGGGTGAAAGAAAATCCGCTTCGCTTGCTGGATTGTAAGAATCTGGTTTGCCAGGAATATAAGCAAACTGCCCCGATTATCGTTGACAGCCTTTGTTCCAGCTGCAATAAGCACTTAAAGCGCCTGCTGGAATTTTTAGAAGAGCTCCGCTTGCCGTATCAGCTTGACCATTATTTGGTTCGCGGGCTGGATTATTACAATAAGACCGTCTTTGAATTTTTTACCGAAGCAACCGGAGAGGCGGGGCAAAAATTCGATTTTGCCATCGGCAGCGGCGGCCGCTACGATTATTTATTGGAAATGTTCGGAGTGCGCCAGGGGCAGGCGTCGGGGGTCGGCGGAGCGCTGGGCGTTGACCGGGTGATTGAAGTTATGAAAGCCACGAAAGTAAATCTCGGCCTGCGCCATAAATCAAAAGTTTTTTTCGTCAATATCGGCGAGGTGGCCAAGAAAAAAAGTTTTGGTTTAATCGAGCGGCTGCGCGATGCCGGCATTATGGTAGTAGAGTCGCTGGGTAAAGATTCCTTAGGTGCCCAGTTGCGTTCCGCTAATAAAGAGAACGCGGATTATGCGCTGATTTTCGGCCAAAAAGAGGCATTTGAAGAATCAATGATTGTCCGGGATTTAAAGAACGGAGTTCAGGAAACGGTGCCGTTAAAGAATTTAATCAATGAGGTAAAACGGCGGATGAAGCAATAGTATTTATGACAACCGATTGCATATTTTGCCGGATAACCAAAAAAGAAATAGCCGCTGATATTGTATATGAGAATGAACGCCTGGTGGCTTTTAAAGACATTAAGCCGTCGGCGCCGGTACATATCCTTGTGGTTCCTAAAGGGCATATTCAATCTGTCGCTCATCTGGAGGGAAATCATAGGGATATTATCGCCGAATTAATTTATGCGGCTAAAACAGTTGCCGAACAGAGCGGTTTAAAAGGATACAAGCTAGTTTTTAACGTTGGGAAAGAGGGCGGGCAAGTGATTGACCATTTACATCTTCATATTTTAGGCGGCTGGAACAATAAAAAGGACGCATCGGCAATGCCGCATCCAGAATTAGACGGTTAATTCATCTGCTGGACAAATAGCTTAATCTTTGGAATAATATAAACCATGTTTGTGAAAAGAAAAGAAAATGAATCAATCGGTTCGCTCTTGTACCGTTTTTCCAAAAAAGTTCAGCAGAGCGGCGTTTTGCGTGAGGCAAGAAGGCGGCGTTTTCATGGCCGGCCGCAGAACCGGACCAAGCGCAAATTAGCGGCAATGTATCGCGCGGAAAAGAGAATCGAAGTGATGCGCGATCGCAAGCTCGGATTGCCTAGCAAAAAAGATAAAAGATTTAGCCGGCCGTTTGCGCGCTAATATTTTTTATGCCGCTTTACGACAAATTGCTTGGAGATTTAAAATCAGCGATGAAATCCGGCGATGCCGATAAGCTGGGTGTTTTGCGCCTGCTGAATGCGGCGATAAAAAACCGCGCTATTGAAAAGGGAAAGGATGCGGTTTTAACCGAAGACGAAGTATTGCAAGTGTTAACCCGGGAAGCGAAGAAGCGGAAAGAGTCGGTGGAGGCTTTTACCAAAGGCGGCCGTCCGGAATTGGCGGAAAAAGAAAAAATTGAATTAGCGCTAGTGGAATCTTATTTGCCGAAACAGATGGCTAGAGAAGAAGTAGTGGTAGCGGTGGAAAAAGTTTTAGCCAGACTTGCTGATAAAAGCAATGCCGGTTTAGTGATGAAAGCAGTGATGCAGGAATTGAAGGGGAAGGCGGATGGGAAAATGATTAGTGAGGTTGTCCGCGAAAAACTCGGATAGTTTTTTAAGAAACCGGCATACTTCTATGAAGTTTACTCGCCCTGCCTACATTTCTGACGGCACCGGCGTCGGTCGCCTCCTGCGGGCGACCGCGCCTACGCCTCGCCCTGAAATTTTTTGCTTCGCAAAAATCCAAGCATTTCAGGGCTCCGTAGTTGCCGCACGAAACGCAGGCAGAGCTCGTTAGATTGTTTACGGAGTTGCTCTACGAAGCATGCCGGTTTCTTTCTTGACCCGAATTTTTCTATACTAGATTGTTGTATAGTAGATATAGGTTGCCGCACGACAGACAAGCAAATCGCCTTTTTAATTTTTCTTTGTGTGGGAGTTGGTTGTAGAGTAATGTACGCCACTTTTTTGTTTTTGACAAAACCAATTTTTTATGTTAATCTCTTTTCAGACTTTTGAAATCTGAGGCGAGGAGGTAACGAGTGGCCAGAAAAGTTTTGTTAATTTCGGCATTAGCATTTTTAGTTGTTAATTTAGCTGAAGCTAACGAAAGAAAAAATTCGGAACAGCCGAAAGCGGATATGAATTTTCTGACCGATGAAATTTTAGCCGGCAGAAAAGTCGGCACTAATGGAGAAGACGCATCGGCGCTTTATATCAAAAGCCGACTGGAAAGCTTAGGATACGAAGCTACTATCGCCACTTTTTCTATTAAAGATTGTTGGCATGCTCACGAAACTCCGGTGAATGGAAAAAATGTCCTGGCTTTGTTAAAAGGCAGTGGCAGAAAAAGCGAAGAAGTTATCGTTATCAGCGCCCATTTTGACGGCGTCGGCAGTTCCAGTATGACTTTCCGGCCGGCGGCGGACGACAATGCTTCCGGCACCGTGGCTTTACTGGCGCTTGCGGAAAAATTAAAAACTCGCAAATGGAATCGCAGCATTCTTTTAGCTTATTTCAGCGGTGAAGAGGCCGCCGGTTGCGGTTCAACGGCTTTCTCACAAAGTGTTAGTTCCGACAATTTCCGTTGGAATATCAATCTTGATATGGTTGGCCGGCCGCGGACAAGCAGTCTAACCGTGATGATGCTGACTGGCAATGACGATCAGTCGGAACTGGTATCGGTTTTTCAAAAAGCAGTTAAAAAAACCAGATTGAAATTAGTTTTGGGAAAAGATTTGCCGGAATATCCGCCATGGGGCTGGGCCAGCGATCATCGATCTTTTCGCGATGTCGGCATTCCGTCAGTCATGGTAAGCGACGGCAATGGCAGCGTGATTCATGGTCCGCAGGACGTGAAAGAAACCATTAATTTTGATTATTTAAACGAAGCAACCAACCTTGTTTTCGAGGCACTAAAAAGATTGGATAAACGATAAACCCCGCATCGCGGGGTTTTTATATGCCAAAATACCTTACTAAAACCACGGACTTTAGTCCGTGATAGTGGGCTTATCCAGCACTACACGATAGTGTAGTGCTGGATAAGCGAAGCTCGCGATATAAAAAACCGCGGCTTTTAAACCGCGGTTTTTAATTTTTTATTTGGCGCAAAATTTGTTATATTTTTATAATGCGCATTGAAGTTATCTTATTGGATAAAGAGGTAAAGAAATTCGGCGAGGCGACTAAAAAAATAGCCTGCCAGCTGAATAAATTGCTTAAAAATAGCGGTTCTGCTGAGGTCTATTTAATCAACAGCCGCCGGATGCAACATTTAAATAAGGCATTTCGGAAAAAAGACAAGTCGACCAACGTATTGTCATTCCAAAAACCAAAAGGATTTCCCGGAAAAGAACTCGGCGAGGTCTATTTAGACCCGCTTTATATCAGGAAACATAAGGAAGATTTGGCATTAATGCTGGTGCACGGAGTTTTGCACATTTTAGGCTATGACCACTTGCGTAAGGGTGATAGAATAAAAATGGAGAAAATGGAAAACCGTCTTCTTAAAAAGATGGCGTAA
>Ga0155877_110_pt1 | contig 13599 bp, 14 predicted proteins | sample RifCSPlowO2_01_FD_107531 | JGI IMG/M metagenome (GOLD analysis project Ga0155877, IMG submission 107531) | Candidatus Zambryskibacteria bacterium RIFCSPLOWO2_01_FULL_45_43
CGCCACTAGGCAGACAAACCAGTTTCAATTTGGTGGTTTCCAATAATCCGATAACGTCTGGTAGTTGCGTTGGTACAGGGCCGAGTGGTCAAAATACGGCACGTCTCGGCGAGACTGTGACTTGGAGAGCCAATGGTGTTTCGGGAGGCACTCCTCCTCTCAGGTATTCTTGGACGGGGACTAATTTCCCAACTAATCCAGCGCCAAGCACTAATCCTTTTACCATTAGCTATAGTACTATCGGTAAAAAAACAGCTTTCGTCGCAGTGACTGACTCAAGTGTTCCGCCCCAGCCACCAGTTAACTGCTCCGTAGGAGAAGTTAACATAACCTTCGATCCGCAGTTCCAAGAATTCTAGTCTTCGCTTTTAAAAATGAATATCGATGAAAGCAAATTAGAGCATTTTATGGTTGACTCCGGCCTGGTGTCGGAGAAGGAAGTCGCTGATGCAAAAGCCGAGGCTCTTAAAAGGAAAGTAAGCCTCGAAGATGTGCTTATAAGCAAGGGAGTGCTCTCTGAAGACGATGTGCGCCGAATGCAGGCGTACATTCTCGGTATTCCTTTTGTCGATCTTAAAAATCAGAAATTAAATTTCTCCGTTCTTTCTCTCATACCGGAGCCGATCGCTAGAAACCACAATATCGTCGCGTTCAAGAAGACCGATGACGCTCTAGAAGTGGCGATGCTCGATACTCGAGACCTTACCGCCATCGATTTTGTCAAGAAAAAGGTCGGGCTCAAGATATTGCCGCGTCTGACGGATGATGAATCGATGAAGTGGGCTCTGCTTTCGTATCAAAAAACCCTCAAAGCAGAGTTTGGCGACATCATTCAGATAGCTGCGTCCGAGATCACGCAGGACGCAGGGTCTCTCAAGGCATTAAGTGCGGGGATAGACGATAGCGCTGTCACCGAAGACGATCTAAAAAAGCTTGCTAATGATATGCCCGTAGTGCGCATCGTCGATACTTTGCTTAAACACGCTATTATCCAAGATGCTTCAGATATTCACATTGAGCCGGAAGAAGACAAGGTTTTGGTGCGCTATAGGATAGACGGTATTTTGCGCGATGCCATGGTCTTGCCGAAAAACACTGCTTCCGGCATTACGGCACGTATAAAAGTACTTGCGAGCCTCAAGCTAGATGAAAAGCGTATTCCGCAAGACGGCCGCTTCAAGATGGATATGGGAGGCGACAAAGTTTCTTTCCGCGTTTCCACTCTGCCGGTCTACTACGGCGAGAAGACTGTGATGCGCCTTCTCAAAGAATCTGTTTCCGGCTTCACACTCGAAGGACTCGGCTTCCATGGACACGGTCTCGACGATATTCATAAGGCTCTCAAGGTTACGACCGGCATGGTTCTTGCTACTGGTCCAACCGGTTGTGGCAAGACCACCACGCTCTATACCATGCTCGACATCGTCAATACTCCCGATGTAAATATTTCGACCATCGAAGACCCTGTCGAATATCAGATGAAGCGCATTAACCAGACGCAAGTGCGACCGGAGATCGGACTGACTTTCGCCAATGGCCTCAGGACTCTCGTGCGCCAGGACCCGGACATCATCATGGTGGGGGAGATTCGCGATAACGAGACGGCGGCGCTCGCTATTAACGCATCACTCACCGGGCACTTGGTATTTTCTACACTTCACACCAACTCCGCCGCCGGCGCTATCCCGCGACTCTTGGATATGAAAGTTGAGCCATTCCTTCTCGTCTCTACTCTTGATATTGTCATTGCGCAGAGATTGGTGAGGAAACTTGCGGCCACAAAGACGAAATACTTTTTGAATAAAGAAGAGCTGGCCACTCTCGCGAGTGTTGTTTCGCTTGAGCGGATAAGAAATATTTTAAGGGAAGAAAAGATTATTGGGGAGAAAGACGATTTCGATAAAATCCCATTTTACAAACCGACTCCAAGCAAGGATTCAGAAGATGGCTACCAAAGCCGCATTGGAATACATGAAGTGCTCAAAGTGACACCGACTGTGAAAGACATGATCATGAAGGGCGCGACAGGAGGAGATATAGAGAAGCAGGCAAAGTCCGAAGGCATGATGACCATGATCGAAGACGGCATCTTTAAAGCCGCCCAAGGCATTACTACTATTGAGGAAGTGTTGCGTGTAATTTCGGAGTAAAGTTGTATTTTAATGTATGAATTTCATGGACTTTCCGTCAAAGGAGAGTATGATAGGCATAAATATGACTACCAAACAAGCAAAAAAGTTGGAAAGAATAGCAAATGAAAGTATGAAGTATGCTCGCAAGGCTCTTGCCAAGAGCAACGAAATTCATGCAATTTTGAGTTTGATGGAAGCTAAAGCTGGAAAGGTAAAATCCTTTACTTCTGCCGCCGCCTTATTTAAGAGGCTGAAAATTTAATTATATAATGCGGAAGAGATTTACCACCTCTAAATTCGACAGAAGGTTGGTAATATTTATTAAATCTCATCCAAATCTTTCGCAGCGCACAGGTGAGATAATGGATAAAATTGTTAAGAGTCCTTTTGATAGAAATTTAAAAACTCATAAACTTTCTGGACGGCTCAATTACTGTTTCGCATCCAATATCAATTACGAATACAGAGTCGTCTTTCTTATCACTGACGAAACGATTACATTTATCGACATCGGTTCACATGACGAAGTATATTAATTTTGCTAAAGATACCATGATCAAATCTTCAAAAAAATTTAAATATATTACTCGCCAATGCTCTATCTGCGGTAAAGACACAAAAATTCTTTTGTATACCAACGGTAAACATGAAGGAGCCTATTATTTTGGCAAAATTCCGATTTCTTCTAAAAAAGAATTGGATTCCGCGATTAAAGCAGGCACCCATAAAGTAAAAGTAGGGAAAATGACAATGGACGTTATGAATAAAGATCCAAAACCTTATAAACATGTCGAATACTGGGAATGCCAGAAGTGTTACAATAAAATCACAAAATAACCTTATTTAGAGCTATATAATAATAAAAAGCTTGACTTTTATAACGTTTAGGTGTATAGTAAACATGCTATGACCACCATGTCGGTGGTCCGCTAGCCAACCAAAGGAGGTTGTTATGCAGAAAGTTGATGTCTCTGAATTACAGGGACCGCTCACAGAGTTCTTTGATCAGATTGGTGGCCATAATGGCCGTGCTCGTTTCGACGAGTTTAAGTTGTGGCTCAAGGGAGTTATACTCACCGCTCTCGAAGCGTTGATTGACCTCTCGATCCCGTGCACACTGCCATTCAAAGGTGCTGAGCGCATCAGCCCGGCGAAGTCCGGAGTGGTGAAGCTCGAGAAGCGCGGTGACGATCTCTTTCTCGACGGTAAAAAGATTAACCTTTTTTTGTCCGACGGGCAGAGAAATGGCCACACTATTGGCGGCCACGATCTTCGCAAGGAGCTCGAGACACGAGGCGGTAACGTCGGCGGAAGTATTCTCGATCATCTTGTAGCACACCCGGAACTTTGGCCGGAGAGCTGGAAGAAAGATTCCAACGGGAACACGATTTATGTGTTCTTCTGGGACGATATCTTCCGCTACTCGAACGGCAACCTCTGCGTGCGGTACGGTTACTGGTGCGACAGCAAGGTGATCTCGTACTCCTACTATCTCGGCCACGACTGGGACTTCCGCAGCCCCGCCGCGTCCTCGCAAGTTAGTTCTTAAAACTAAGACACCTTGTCCTGTACTCGGACACTTTGTTCTTAGTTCGGGCCCTGCAACTTTTGCAGGGCCTTTCGTTTTGTTAAAATATTATCGGTAGTAGGCTAATCTGTCGACGATCAAGCTTTTTGGTTTCCGACGGCCGAAACTAGTATCCATAAGCTGAGAGCGTTTTGGACCAATGTTCACGACGGAGGGCTTATGCAGAACTTCAAACAAAAAATGAAGATACTTGGTGTGAAGCACTATCGCATTATGATGCGGAATTCGATACAGCCCAGAGAGTATTCGATGGGCAGTGGCATGGACGGCGCTTCATACATTTCCGCAACTCGAACGGCAACCTCTACGTGCGGTACGGTTACTGGAACGACGGCAAGGTGATCTCGAACTACAACTATCTCGACAACGACTGGAACTTCAACAACCCCGCCGCGTCCTCGCAAACATCTTCGTTTCCCCGTGAGATTTAAATTATCTTGCGGGGTTTTGTTTATTTTTCATTTGTTCCAGATATCTTTCGGTCTGACCTCTCCATCCTCCAAGCATCTTGCCTGCTATGTCTAATGGCAGAGATAAAGTGATATATTTACCGTCTTCTAAAGTATTTGTTTCCCAAAGTATCATTAAGAACATTTTCAAAGTGTCCAGTTTGCGTATGGAGAGCAGAATGTAAGGCAATTTTGTTTCTTTTGGTAGGAAGCTTGCAGTAGTAACAGCCTCTACCAACTCGACGAAGATTTTATCGATGCGGTTACCAAGAGAATAGCGCTGGGTTTTGGGCAATGTATCATGGTAACTATGCCAGAGAATGTAAGCACTTTTAACCTTTTCCAAAACTCCCGGCAAATCTCGTCGGGGGGGGGGCGTTCAAAGGTTTAGTCATCCATACGATGATATCATCTCAATTGAAAATCTTCTTGAGGCTTGGCGCGAGTTTGTAAAGGGGAAGAGACACAGAAGAGATATCCAGGAGTTTCAACTCCATCTTATAGACAACATTATTTCACTTCACAATGATTTAAAGAATAAGACCTATAAACATTCTCCTTACGAATATTTTAAAATAGCCGATCCAAAGCTCCGCGACATACACAAAGCCATTGTCCGTGACCGGCTTTTGCACCACGCGATCTACCGCATCCTCTACCCATACTTCGATAAGAAGTTCATATCAGACTCCTATTCCTGCAGATTGTTCAAAGGCACCCACAGAGCATTAGAGAGATTCAAGTCTTTTGGAAACCGGGTTTCCAAAAACGATACCAGGCAGTGTTGGATCCTGAAATGCGATATCAAAAAGTTTTTCGCCAACATAGATCACCGAATACTTCTACATATCCTAGACAAACACATTGAAGATAGAGATATTCTCTGGTTTCTGGAAACTGTTATCAATAGTTTTAACCCAGGTCTTCCCCTAGGGAACTTAACCTCCCAGCTTCTGGTAAACATCTATATGAACGAATTCGATCAATTCGTTAAACACAGGCTCAAGGTTAAACACTATATAAGATATGCCGATGATTTCGTAATCTTCTCTAGAGATAGAAATTATTTATGTACAGTATATCAGTATATTGTACACTTCCTTCGAACGAGAATGAGACTAGAGATTCATCCAGACAAAGTTTTTATCAAAACCCTCTCTTCTGGTCTAGATTTTCTCGGCTGGGTACACTTTCCAACTCATAGAGTATTGAGGACTGTGACCAAGAGAAGGATAGTGAAGAAACTGGTAGAGAATCCAAGCAAAGAAACAAAAGCTTCTTATACGGGGATGCTGAAGTGGGGGAATACGCAGAAGATTCGAGCGAAACTTGTTGTATAATTAATTTGTAATGGCTCTCTATACATACAAAGCGGCGGATAAGAGTGGGAAAGTTTATGAGAGGATAGTGGAAGCGAAAAGTAGGCTCGATCTCTACGGCATCATCAGGCAAGAAGGGGGTACGGTAGTATCGGTTAAGGAAACGAGCCGCTTCATGCCATCCGTTTCTTTCAATAATCTTTTCGGCACGATCAAAACTCAAGAGAAAATCAATTTTGCCAAAAATCTCGGGCTCATGATGGAAGCAGGGCTGCCTCTTGTACGATCACTTTCGGTCATGGGCAAGCAAACGAGAAATCTTGCCCTCAAAAAGCTCTTGTCAGAACTCGAAGAAGATGTAAGAGCTGGTAAAACTCTCTCCGAATCGCTCGGCAAGCGGCCAAAAGTCTTTTCGACTCTATTCGTCTCGATGGTGAAAGCCGGCGAGGAGTCTGGGAAAGTCTCACAGGCTCTATCGATGGTCGCAAGCCAGATGGAGAAATCGCATTCGTTGGCCAAAAAGGTGCGCGGAGCGATGATCTATCCAGTAATAATCATTTCCATCATGATTATCCTTGCGGTTCTCCTTCTAATGTTTATGGTTCCGACTCTGACCGCCACTTTCGAAGGTATCGGAGCGAAGCTTCCTCTCTCGACGCGCGTCACGATTTATCTTTCCAGTTTCTTGGTCGAACATACTCTCTTGGTCATCTCACTATTTATTCTCGTCGCTATGTCCGCAATATTGTTTGCGAAGTCGCGTGTTGGCAGAAGACTCGCAGACACCGTATTTCTCCAGCTCCCGATCATCGGCGAGATGATAAGAGAATTTGAATCTGCCAGAACCGCTCGCACGCTCTCATCTCTTCTTTCTAGTGGCGTTGAGATCGTGGTAGCGATGGATGTGACGACCGATGTGGCGCAAAACCATTTTTATAAACAAGCTCTCGCGCGCGCTAAAGGAGCGGTGGAAAAAGGCGAGCCGATGTCTGCCATCTTTATGGAATACGGCACGCTCTATCCTCCGTTTGTCGGTGAGATGGTGCTGGTGGGTGAAGAAACTGGCCGCATTGCAGACATGCTCGCCGGTGTCGCCACTTATTATGAGAATGAAGTAGAACAGAAGACCAAAAATCTTTCGACAATCATAGAGCCGGCACTTATGGTGATTATCGGTGCAGGGGTTGGAATGTTCGCGCTCTCAATGCTTGCCCCGACTTATTCGCTTGTCGACTACATCTGATGAAAAATGGATTTACTATTTTTGAGATTCTTTTCGCGGTTGCAATCTTGGGCATTGCGATAACTATTGTTTCCTTATCATTTTCCAATATCAATCAAAGTACGGCGCTTGAGAAAAGTGTTGACACTGCAATTTCCGTTTTCAACGAAGCGCGATCATTAACACTTGCTTCCAAGGATAGAACGAGTTTCGGAGTAAGGATTGAACCATCCCAACTCATTCTTGTCCCTACAGATACCGTAACAATATTTAATAATTTAGTTGGGATAAGGAATATAAGTATCGCAGGCGGTACGACTGTAACATTTAAGAGGCTTACCGGGGCTACCGATAATTTCGGTACTTTTGAAATTTATTTGAAGAATGCTACCACTACTTATCGCACTATTACGATAAGTGCCACAGGCATAACACAATGAAAAAAGGCTTTTCCATGGTTGAAGTTGTGATCGCGGCGGCTATTATTCTCGGAGCGGTGCTTGTGCTTCTTGGTGTCCACAATCTCTACCTCAAAGTCGCCTTGTCTAACGGTAGCGTGGTAAAAGCTGCCTATCTTGCCGAAGAAGGGGTAGAGAATATACGCTTTTTGCGCGATGTTTCCTGGAGTGCAAACATTTCCGGGCTTACGAGCACTTCGACTACCATAGAAAATTTCTATAGAACTGTCACTTTATCGGCTGTATACCGCGATGCTAATTCCGACATCGTCTCTTCCGGAGGAATGCTCGATTCAAACACTAAACTCGTTGTATCGAATGTCTCGTGGTGGCGAGATAATGCTACCACTACAAAATCGATCTCTACATATCTCGCCAATCTTTATGGTAATTAAAAATAAAAAAGGGTTCTCGCTTATTGAAATACTAGTCTATATTTCTATTTTAGTTTTCATGCTCGCCATTATTCTAGAAGTGGTCATTTCCATCACTCGTTCGGATAGGATTATAAGAACGATGAGAAATATCGAAAATTCCGCCATCTTATCCATGGAGCGTATCACCAGAGAAGTGCGCCAAGCAGATAGTATTACAGTAATCGAACCAGATGTATTGGTTCTGGAAAAAGAAGACGGAACAGTAGAATTTTATCTCTCTAATTCAAGACTTTTTATAAAGGAAAATGGTGTAGAAATTGGAGCATTGACGGCAAGCTCCACAAGAGTGGCTGATATTACATTCACGCGTTTTGCAAGTTCTACGAGCGAAGGTGTCAGAGTAAAATTGACTTTAGAGAGCGGCACAACGACTAATTATCGCACGGAGAATTTCTATACCTCTGTCATTAAAAGAAATAAATGAAACGAAACTTACAATCTGGGCAAGCAATGATGGTGGCGACCATATTTTTCTTGATAATCTCTATCACCATTATTTTTGGATTGGCGGGACCCATTACCCGCCAACAAAGTATTGCGTCAGGTCTTCTATTGTCGCGCCAAAGTTATTTCCTCGCTGAAGCTGGAGTGGAAGATGTCATCTACCGCTTGGATAATGGCTTCTCTGTCGATTCTACAGAAATTTTAAGCCTTAATGGCAGTTCAGCAACTACTGCTACTACTGACACTGCTGAAGGCAAAGAAATTAACTCTGTTGGAGCTGTTTCAGAAATGATACGCAAGGTTAAAGCCAACCTTATTTTCGGTGAAGGCGTTGCCTTTCACTATGGTATACAAGTAGGGCAGGGCGGATTTCAGTTATCAAACAATGCTGGAGTAAACGGCAATGTCTATTCCAATGGCAGTATTTCCGGTTCCAATGGCTCATTTATCACCGGTGATGCTTTCGCTGTGGGCACCGTATCGGGTGTTGATGTCGGAGGACAGACTCAAATGGAGCAGCCCCCACAAAATTTCCCTATAACAGACGTACAAATTACTAGTTGGAAAGCTGAAGCGATCGCAGGCGGTACAGTTACAAGCCAAAGCTTTTCTGAAACTAACCATATGCTTGGACCAAAAAAGATTAACGGCAACCTCACTCTAAATAACGGCGCGAAGCTTACTGTTACCGGAACGTTGTGGATTACCGGCAATATAGTCTTATCAAACAATTCGGAGTTAGTGCTTTCGTCGAGTTATGGTGCGAATGATGGGGTCATCGTGGTAGACGGTGTCTCTACTCTCTCCAATGGCTCCACTTTCGAAGGTTCTGGCACGAACGGGAGCTATATCATGCTTCTCTCAACCAACAACACCGGAAGTGCTATCGTCCTTTCAAACAATGCCGGGGCAGTGATCCTATATGCTCCAAATGGCACAGTCCAGTTGGGGAATGGTGCGGCAGTCCAGCAAATTACCGCCAAGACTATTTCTCTTTCCAATAACGCTGTTATTAATTACGAACAAGGGCTCATAAATGCCGCTTTCACTAGCGGTCCTTCTGGCGGCTATGACATAGATAGCTGGAAAGAGGTAGAATAGTGTCATGGCAAAAATGTTATTGGTGGCAAATTGGAAGAATCATCCAAGCTCTCTGTTTGAAGTGCGAGCTTTGTTAAAGAGTCTTTCAACTAAACGTAAATTATTCAAAAAATTCTCGCTTTTTATTGCGCCACCGCTATTTTATTTTGAATCTGTCTCCGAACGCGCGAGTTTCTACAGTCTTGCTTCTCAAGATCTAGAACATATAGATATTTTGAAAAGTTTTGGCACCAAACTTGCAATTATTGGGCATAGCGACCGGCGAGTTATGGGAGAAACGAACGAGATTATTAATAAAAAGATCAAACTCGCTCTGCGTTCTGGTATTACCCCTCTTCTTTGCATTGGAGAAAGTTTGCCGGACCGTGATGGCGAACACTTCGAATTTTTGCGCGACCAATTGCGCCATGCTCTCTCTGGTATTAAAAAAAGTGATGCTTCAAAACTTTTAGTAGCATATGAACCCGTATGGGCGATAGGTAAGAGTGCTAAAGATTCGATAAGTTCTGATGATTTAAGTGAAACTGTCATATTTATCAAAAAAGTTTTGTCCGACATATTAGGCAGGAAAATTGCAGACAAAATTTCTATACTTTATGGTGGAGCTGTGGAACCTGCTAATGCTGGGGATTTGATGCGCGAGAGTGGTATCAAAGGGTTTCTCGTCGGCCACGCTTCGCTTAATGCTAGAAGTTTCGAGGGTATAGCAAAATCAATGTTAATGAAATGATACTGAAATCGATCAAAAAGATTCCTGAGCTTAAAGGCAAGCGAGTACTGGTACGTGTGGACTGGAACGTGCCTATAGAGAACGGCAAGGTTCTGGGAGACTTTCGCATCAAGAAATCTATGCCGACGCTTGAGTATTTAGCCAAGGTCGGAGCTAAAGTGATCTTGGCAACTCATCTGACAGAAGGTTCGATCGACGCATTGGACCGATTTGTGCCAGAAGGCATGAGGTTATTGGCCAATGTGCGCGATAACCCCGGAGAAGAAGCCAACTCGACATCATTTGCCAAGAAACTCGCATCTGGAGCCGATATTTATGTAAACGAAGCTTTCTCTGAGTCTCATCGAGAATATGCTTCGATCGTCGGAGTTCCCAAATTATTGCCGAGCTTTATGGGTTTACAGTTTGAGCTTGAGCGCAAAGCGTTATCAAAGATATTTCGTCCGAAGCATCCGTTCCTATTTATTCTGGGAGGAGCGAAATTTGGTACTAAACTGCCTCTTCTCAAAAAATTTGTCAAAATTGCCGATGAAATATTTATCGGCGGAGCTTTAGCCAATACTTTTTTCAAGGCTATAGGTAGGGATATTGGAAGGTCGTTAGTGAGCGAAGATGATTTCGATGTTTCCAAATTACTCAATACAGGGAAAATTATCCTGCCGGAAGATACCATAGTCGATGGCGGTAAGATTCTCGATGTCGGCCCGCGAAGTATGGAAAATTTGAAATCAAAGATAATGGAAGCCGAACTTGTGCTCTGGAATGGGCCTCTAGGCAATTACGAACTAGGTTATAAAGTAGCCACATTGAAAGTCGCAAAACTGGTAGCCGAATTCGCCAAAGAATCTATTGTCGGTGGGGGAGACACGCTCGCGGCTATCCGAGAACTCGATATTTACGATAAATTTTCTTTCGTCTCGACCGCCGGCGGCGCCATGCTCGAATTCCTCGCCCACGGCACCCTGCCGGGAATAGAAGCTTTGAAAGAAAGTCAGAAGTAAAACGAAAACCACGCAAGTATTTTCTGCTGAAAATCTTGCTCGCGCTCGCGCCGTCGCGCTGTGCGAGGCTTTTCTTATTTACTTCCGACTTTCTATGGACCGTTTAATTTTCTCGGCGTTTCCGACAAAATCTTTCTTGCTTGATTCGCCGAAGCTTTGCGAAGGCGATTCGCCGGGATATACCCATATATGCGCGTGGGGGACTTCCTCACCAATAATTTTAGACAATATGAAGTCCGTTTCAAATGCTTTCTCTAATGCCAGAGCGATTTTCTTTGCGATTTCGAAATATTCTCCGGCATTCGGCACGTTCCACACCCATCTGTAATGTGCTTTCGGTATGACTACTGTGTGCCCAGGCGATTCAGGATTAATACTTAAGAATGCCAAGAAGTTTCCATCCTCATAAACCTTGTGAGAGGGTAATTCTCCTTTTACGATTTTACAGAATATGCAATTCTCCATCGGGTGAAATATTTAACTTCGTAATAACATTACGAAGTTATGGTGTAGTTGTCGTAATTATAGTTCTTTTTTGGTTTTGAGTTAAGAGGTGTTTAACTAGGATGATAATCAATAAGACTAGAACTATGAGCAAGAGCCAGCCTACAACACCATTGGTGAGAATACCGCCGAGGCCTGATATTGCCCCAGCGACATTGGTAGCGTTGCCATTACCATTGGTATTTACATTTGGAGCATAAGCATATGAGGCTGGAATCTGGGCAGAAATGCTGTCATTGACGGACAATCTCTGTCCAGATGCGTTGGTGTGGTCAGCTACTGCATAGAAGTTTATGTTTGCGCCGCTAGCCATACCATCTCTTGAGCGTAGCCTTACCATTACCGCACCTTGGCTATTTGGAGCGACACTGCCTACGTTGAAGGTGAGGTTGTTGCCAGAGACATTGCTATTGTATGGAGCAGAAGAGACGAAAGTTGTTTCCGGAGGAAGAGTGAGGCGCAATGCCACATTTCTTGCGGTTGAACCAGAATTGTTTTGATAAGTCAGAGTGTAGAGGATATCGCTTCCCGATGCGAAGTTGTCGCAAGCGCAACCGACTACGTCAGCGGCCGAAGCCAAAGAGAGCAAAGATACTTGGCTTAGAGGAGGGATATATACGGTAGTGGCTGGCTGGAAGAACACTGGTTGTCCTTGAGCGACGATATTGACAGAATCGAATGCGCTACCAACGCTATTTGAGCAGGAAATATAGAAAGTAGTAGTGCGGGTCAAGAGGCCGGTACTGAAGCTTCCGGAAGTGCCGCGAGTGCCCGGCCAGTTTGGAGTGCCGCCGGAGGCGAAGCAAGTATTAGCGTTGTTCGAAGTCCAACGGACTACGGTAGAGCCGTTAATGCCTACGTTGAATTGGTCCGCTGTCAGGAACACGCTCGGCTCGCCGATTGTTGAAGAAAACGAACCGGAGACATTTACAGTCACTGAGTCGGAGTCAGAGCTATTGTTATTGTGACAAGTGATGCTGTAAGTCACTCTTCCGTTTAGACTTCCTGTATTAAATGAACCGGAAGTGCTGCGATTGCCGGACCAACCATTGGTACCACCAGATGCGGTACAGTTATTGGCATTGCTCGAACTCCATCGTACAACTGTGCTTGAGTTGAAACTGATGCTCGTGTCATCGGCCCAGATATCTACATTTACGTTTTGATTATTATCTTGTCCATTTACACTGACAGTTACAGAGTCAGATGCAGAGCCGGAATTATTGGAGCAGGTGATGATATAAGTAACCGTGTTAGTTAGATTGCCTGTAGAGAATGAACCACTTGTGCTTCTGTTTGTGCCGCCCCAGCCATTTGTGCCGCCGCTAGACGAACAAGTGTTGGCATTGGTAGAAGTCCATCTGATAAGTGTGCTTGAGTTGTAGTTGATGCTCGTGTCATCTGCCCGGATATCTACTGTTGGTCCTACATTTGAATATCTACATGATCCAACTTGATTGTAGTTAGTCGCGCTTACGTCAGTACACCTTTGTGCGTAAGTACAGTTTCCTACACTATTATAATTAGTGGCACTGGGGTCATTGCATCTTTGTGCATAAGTACATGCTCCAACTTGATTGTAGTTCGTCGCACTCTGGTCATTGCAAGTTTGAGCACTCACAGAAATTGTGACTGAATCAGATGCAGAACCTACGCTATTGGAACAAGTGATGCTGTAGGTGACGGTATTGGCCAAAACTCCAGTGGATTGTGAACCAGAAGTGCTCTTTGAACCCGCCCAACTATTGGTGCCGCCCGATGCAGAACAACTCGTGGCATTATTGGATGTCCAACGGACTGTGGTGCCGCCGTTATTGGAAGAAAGATTGGGATTGTCTGCAGAGATATCTACGGTAGGCTGACTTGGCTGTTGTTGGCAAATGGCGGTAGTGAAAGTGTGAGTCTGTCCTGTTGCCTTACCAAACTCATTCTCGGCCATTGCTCTATATGAGTAAGTAGTGTTCTCGGCTAGATTTGTGAGCAGTTGGCTAAAGGATGAATCTTGTGAGAAAAACTGTCCTGGAGTACTCCAGCTGATAGATCCGCCTTGTCCCCACTCGAACCATGCTTCGGTTCTTACTCCGTATGTATCAACGTCTCCGTGTATTGTGGCGCTATTGCAAGTTGGCACTGCGTATTGTGCAGAGGCAGAGCTAGTAAATGCGGAAAATCCGATAGCGATGCTTAAAAGCAGAATGCTCGTTTTGGTATTCA
>Ga0155877_105_pt1 | contig 12704 bp, 13 predicted proteins | sample RifCSPlowO2_01_FD_107531 | JGI IMG/M metagenome (GOLD analysis project Ga0155877, IMG submission 107531) | Candidatus Zambryskibacteria bacterium RIFCSPLOWO2_01_FULL_45_43
ATTAGTGTCGCGCCTTCGGCGCGACATTAGTGTCGCGCCTTCGGCGCGACCCAGTTTTCGCTCCCGAAACCCATTCTGAAATTTTGCGGAAGCGGAGAGATTCGAACTCTCGATACCTTGCGGTATGCCGCCTTTCCAAGGCGGTGGAATAAACCACTATCCGACGCTTCCTTTTTATCGACTATTTATATCATAATTTCTCTAATCTTTCTTTTATATTTTTATAAATGTACTACTTACCATGCTATCGCATGTTAACCCGTACATTTATTTAAGGTGAAATCTATGTTTAAGGTCTAGCTCATTGTCTATTTTCTGTGCTTCAATAAATCTGATAAATCTTCTGACATTGTAAAACTCAGTCAAGTACTCGATCTCATCTTCGCACTTAAAAGGTATGACAAATACCGAATGTTGCAGATCAATGAAGCCCAGTTGATTCAGGTGATATCGTATAGCTTCCCTGACCTTTTTGATTCTTTCCGGTATGTCGAATATGACTATCCTCCACTTGCCATCCCATTCATGTCTTCGTATAACCATGTTATCCAAATCGAATCTTAAGGCGGTTCGCTCTCCATCTTTGTTTAATATAAAGGTTACTGTACCATCTCGATTAGTTTTCTGATCAACAAGTTTCGATTTGTAGAGTGCACGGATATCTGATAAAAGCTGTTTTTGGTTTATCTTTTTCCAATCATCGGCAATAGTATTAAGAACTTTGTAGTAACCTTTGGGAGATCTCTGTAATCCTAGTGCCAACCCACCGAGCATTAGAAGGAGTATCTTTTCTTTGGTAGACCCTCTTCTTAATCTTTTCAACATATTTAAATGTTGCCACTTATTAGGCGATAGCATGTTAACTCATACATTTTTATTTATAATCTACTCTTGAGAACTTGGTCCACCTTTTGTATTTCGCCCAAAATACCTTCGATTAAATCATAAGAGTCGGCTTCGACGGCGGCAACCCAAGCAGATGAAGTTCTTTATTCGATATCTCCATATGTGACTACTTGGTTACGGCCGGACTCTTTGGCAACATAGAGTGCTTTGTCTGCACGCTTCGCCATTTCTTCAAACGTGATATCCGGAGTCGCGGCGGCCACCCCAGCACTGATCGTGACGTGCATGCCAGGAATATTATTGAAACCCAATCTTTCTATATCTTTGCGGATATTATTGGCTTTTGTTGCGGCTCTAATTTCGCTCGCACCCAAGAGAACCACGGCAAACTCTTCCCCGCCCCAACGGCTAGCGATGTCGCCCTTTCTCACACCTTCTTCTATATTTTTTGCCACCACTTTCAACACCGCGTCGCCTATAGCGTGGCCATAAGTGTCGTTGATCGATTTGAAATGATCTATATCAAACATCACAAAACTTAAATTTTTGAACCCGAACCATTCTAGACGGCGGCCATCTTGGCGGTTTACAGTAGCGTCAAAATAAATTTTTCCTTCCTGTTCTAAAAACTTCCTCGTTTTAAGGCTGGTCAGAGAATCATGGATTAAGTCGTATTTTAAGACTCGTATAGTCTGCTCGAGTTCGGCAATTTTATTCTCTAACTCTTCCATTACTCTCTATTAAAGCACGAATTCGTTCCTCTACAGGCGGATGGGTTTGGAAAAGTCGGTGAAGTTTAGAAGTTTTTAAGTTGCCGAAAGGGTTAGAGATGAAAAGATGCGCCGTGGCATTATTGGCGGTGCGCATGGGTACTGGAGTTGCACTAATTTTCTCTAAAGCACTTGCCAAACCTTCCGGATAACGGGTGAGGAGTGCGCCAGATGCATCGGCCAAGAATTCCCTTCGACGAGAAACAGCAAGTCTTATGAGAGTAGCAGCAATAGGCGTAAGTATTGCGAGAATTAGTCCGATTATCAAAAATATTACGCCGGCATTACCTCTATCACGATTACCACCTGATGAGAATCTTGAGCGGAGGAATATATCAGAGAGAAGCGCGACGAAGCCAGCCATCACCACTACAACTGTCGAGAGTAAAATGTCACGGTTACCAATATGAGAAAGTTCGTGCGCTATCACACCCTCCAATTCATTTTTATTTAAAATAGCTAGCAGTCCGGTTGTGACACAAACTACCGCGTGTTCTTTGTTCCGTCCCGTTGCAAAAGCATTAGGAGCCTGGTCTTCAATAACATAGAGCCGCGGCATTGGTAGGCCAGCGGTGATAGAGAGATTTTCTGTCGCATTCCAGAGGTCGAAGTATTCTTCTCGTGTGGCGGGCTTCGCTTTATGAAGTTTGAGGACAATTTTGTCGGAGAACCAATAAGAAAAGAAGTTCATCAAAAGAGCAATGATGAATGCGCCGTATAGAATCGCTCTGTCGTTATAAAAGTACGAAATAGCCCAACCAAGCGCGATAACTATCGCGAAGAATAAACCCATCAATACCCAAGTTTTCCGGATATTTGAATCCTGATGACTATAGAGGTTCATTAGAAATTAACCTTGACTGGTTCCTTTGCGACAGAATCTTCAAGCTGGAAGAAATCCATTTTTGAGAAGTGGAAGATGCCGGCAATGATATTAGACGGGAATGACTCGGCTTTCGTATTGAGGTCGCGGACGTTCGTGTTGTAGAAGCGGCGCGCGGCTTGGATCTTGTTCTCGGTATCGGAAAGCTCTCTTTGGAGTTCGAGGAAGTTTTGGTTTGCCTTTAAGTCCGGGTAAGCTTCGGCAATAGCGAAGATAGATTTGAGAGCGCCGGTGAGCATGTTCTCAGCCTGGCCTTTTTCAGCCAGGTTACCTGCGTTCATGGCGGCCGCTCGTGCTCTAGTGACATTTTCGAAAGCAGATGCTTCGTGAGTAGCATAGCCTTTAACGGTATTAACTAAGTTCGGGATAAGGTCGTATCGGCGCTTGAGCTGGACATCGATATCCGCCCAAGCTTCCTTGGCGCGGTTGATAAGCCGTACGAAGCCGTTGTAGGAAAAGATAATCCAGAGAACGAGTACTCCAAGAATAATTAAAATGATTGTTGTTAGTGACATACAGGTATTTTAACATAAAAAAGCGCCGAGCTGTGCATGCAATGCTCGGCGCTGAAGTAAACTTATACATACGCCACACCTCGTGACGCTTTTTCACTATACCATGATTTATTTAGTAATCCATCGGGGGCATGTTTCTTCCTTGCCCTGAATTTTTCGAAGGGTCTTCTGGTTCGTCACTGACAGCGGCTTCGGTGGTGAGAAGCATGGCGACAGCAGAAGCGGCGTTCTCGAGAGCGGCTCTAGTAACTTTGACCGGGTCGATAATGCCCGCATCAAACATGTTGTCGACGAAGACATCATTCAATGCGTCGTAGCCGGAGTTTGACTGACCTTTGAGCACTTCGTTGAGCACTACCCCGTCTTCTTTGCCAGCATTTCGTGCGATCTGTCGAAGAGGTTCTTTGAGCGCTTCGATCACGGCAGTGTAACCTGCGGCAAATTCGGCCGACTCGGCATTTTCTATGGCATTCTTGGCTTCTGCGGAATCTTTGTATTTCGATTCTATCTTTTGGGAAACTTTGGCAAGAGCGGAACCGCCGCCAGCAACAATGCCTTCGGCAATAGCGGCTTTGGTAGCATTGACCGCATCTTCGATCTTGAGTTTGAGATATTTCATCTCCGTTTCTGTCGCGGCACCGACTTTTATTACAGCGACCCCGCCGGAGAGTTTGCCGATGCGCTCATCTAACTTTTCTTTTTCAAATTTGGAAGTGGTGTTTTCTCTTTGTACGCGGAGACTCTCGACTCTTGCTTCGATGTCTGCCTTCTTGCCTTTACCGCCGACGATGATGGTACTGTCCTTGGTAGAAATAATGCGCGAAGCGCGGCCAAGCATATTTAGTTCAGCGCTTTCGAACTTCACCCCGACTTCTTCGGAAATAACTTTGCCTCCGACGGTGACTGCGATGTCCGCCAACGTCTCTTTCTTCTTGTCGCCATAACCCGGAGCCTTGATAGCGAGGACGTTAAACGAACCCCGGAGCTTATTGACGATAAATGTGGTCAGCGCTTCCCCATCGACATCGTCGGCAATAATCACCAAATCCTTTTTGCCGGTAGCAGCAAGCTTCTCAAGTATTGGCAAAATATCTTTTATGGCCGAAATCTTTTTGTCGGTGATAAGGATAGCTGGGTCGCGATACTCCGCTTCCATCCGTTCGGCGTTGGTTATCATATAAGGAGAGATGTAGCCTTTATCAAACTCCAAACCTTCGACAATTTCTGAATCCACACCGAAAGTTTGTGATTCTTCTACCGTCACCACTCCGTCTTTACCAATCTTCTTAATAGTGCTTGCGATGATAGCGCCGATTTCTTCTGACTCGGCAGAAATAGTGGCAACTTGCCTGATCTCACTGTCGGCCTTGATAGGTTTCGCCATCCTTTTGAGCGTATCAACAGCATCTCTGGTCGCTTCTTCTATACCGCGGCGGATGCCCATGGAGTTAGCGCCCAAGAGAGTTTTCTTAAACCCGATCTCTACCAAAGCTTGAGTAATGACAACCGAGGTAGTAGTGCCGTCGCCGGCAGTGTCATTGGTCTTCGATGCCACTTCTTTGACAATCTCGGCGCCCATGTTTTCGAACCTGTCTTTCAGGGTTATATCTTTGGCAATAGTTACCCCATCGTTGGTGATGACCGGCGCGCCATAGCCTTTGTCTAATACCACGTTTCTTCCTCGTGGTCCGATAGTGATGCGTACAGTGTTTGCCACAGCGTCAACGCCTCGCTTGAGAGCACGCCTCGCTTCTTCGTTAAAAAGTATTTGTTTGGACATATTATTTTATAATTGCCAAAATATTTTCTTCTTTAATCAAATAGTATTCTTCGCCTTCGTGTTCAACCTCATCGTAACTATATTTAGAGAAAATGACTCTGTCGCCTACTTTGATATTTATAGGAACAAGTTTGCTATCTTCTCTTTTACCATCCCCTACCGCCACCACTTTGCCTTGGGCGGACTTTTCCTTAGAAACCGTATCTGGAATGATAATTCCGTAAGAAGGCTTTTTACCCTGAACCTGTCGAAGGGCATCTTCTGTAAAAGGTTTGACCAAAATCCTGTCACCAAATGGTTTAATAGTTTTTTTAGACATCGGCGAAATTGTATTCCTAAAATTTAGAATGTCAACGTCCGCTTCGCTTCCGTCGCTTCAGGTTCACTCGAGCTCTGTGTGAGCAAGCTCCCACATTCCTTACAGGAACAGTACACCTTTCGCATCTATATGCTCAAGGTCTTTCGAAGCTCCAAGTGTTCACTTCTCAACTCTCGCTGCCTGAAGTCAAGTTTTATAAAAAACAAACCGGGGAGCTATTGCTAGCTAACCCGGTCGATCCCTCCCAGTGGAGGCGCTTACATACTGTGCCCGCACCTTACAAAACAAGGATCAAGGGCTTATTCGTTTGGGCGAGAGTACCTCGCCAGACTATCCCGCGGGGAACAACTTTATTCATCGAAGTGTGCGGTCCATGGAAAGAACCGCCAAACGCTTTTGATTTTTCTAATGACTGGGGTGCACTACCCAGCCGGACAAGCGAGAAATGTGAACGGTGCTTGCCCACAATTAGTTTAGCGTGACATATATAATCTGTCAACCGAGCACTGCCCGAAGTCAAGGTTTATAAAAGAAAAAGCCCGGGACCACTTATACCCGGACTTTGGAAAGAACCGCAATACGATTTAATTCTACTATCGGACAATTAAATCGTATACGTTATTTTCTATTTGTAAATAAAAACTTTTCCATAATTGCCCTTTGTGGTAATATGAGGTAGTAAATTAAATGTTACAGATTCTTCCATACATCCAAATAGGATTGAGTGTTCTGCTTGTTGCGGCGATATTCTTCCAGCGTTCGGAGGCAAGTCTCGGAAGCGCTTTCGGAGGGGGTGACGCTGGGGGAACCAGATTCAGCCGCCGCGGCTTCGAAAAACTCCTCTTCAATGCGACGATAGTTATTGCTGTCCTTTTCGTGCTATCTGCTTTCGCCACACTTCTGCTAGCGTAACTAAATATGCGTTATAAAGAATTACGAGCCCTCATGATGAGGCGCTTCAGTATTCCAAAAGTCCGTGTAGTAGAGAAAATTCTCGGCCAATTCAGTTTAGCGGAGAAAGCTGTTTTCTATTTCCTCGTCGGACTCTTTGCTCTCTCTGGCGCGCTCATACTCTGGCAAGTAAATGATTTCTACCTCGTGGAAGTGCCCACCCGCGGCGGCACTCTTACCGAAGGAGTAGTGGGCAACCCACGATTCATTAATCCGGTACTTGCTCTGTCAGAAGCAGACAAAAATTTGGTTGCCCTAGTTTACTCTGGCCTCGTGCGCCTGACTCCATCGGGAGAAATCGAAAACGATTTGGCTGAAGAAGTATCTATCTCCAAAGACAGACTTACTTATACTATTAAGATTAGGTCGGACGCGCGCTTCCACGACGGCACGCCGGTTACTGCAGACGACGTGATTTTCACCATCTCCAAGATCACTGATCCGATTATCAAGAGCCCGAGAAGGGGCAACTGGGATGGGGTAACTGTCGAACAAGTCGATGACCAGACGGTTTCGTTTTCTCTTAAACAAGCCTATACGCCCTTTGTTTATAATTTAACCATCGGGATTATACCCAAACACATCTGGAAAAATGTTTCGGACGACGAATTCTCTTTCAGCCAGTTCAACACTTTGCCTATCGGTTCGGGACCATACAGAGTTTTCGTGGTAGAGAGAAATTCTGGCGGTATTCCAAACTTTTATAATCTCAAGCCGTATGAGGACGGGGTATTTATCGAAAACCTGGAATTTAAATTTTATCCATCGGAAGACGCTTTGATACAGGCCTATGCCAATCGCGAAGTCGAAAGCTTCGGCGGCATAAGTCCCGAGAAAATGCTTGATATCAAACGCGACAATTCGCGCATCGTCTCATCTCCGATACCGAGAGTCTTTGCAGTCTTCTTCAACCAAAGCCAGTCAAAAGTTTTGTTAAACAAAGAAATACGACAGGCTTTAAACATCGCGAGCCCCAAAGAAGAGATAGTGGAGAAAGTGCTTGGCGGATACGGTACCGCTATATCTGGCCCACTTCCTGCAGGAATCTACTCATGGACTACCGATATCGACGATATGTCTAATGAAAATAGGCTCGCAAAAGCAAAAGAAATTCTCGCCAAAGCTGGCTGGGTAGCAAACCATGATACGGGAACACTTGAAAAGAAATCAGGAAGTGGTAAACTTGAATTATCGTTTTCCATCTCTACCGGTGATGCTCCTGAACTTCAGGCAATTGCGGAAACTCTTCGCAATACGTGGAGGAGCTTGGGTGCCAAGGTAGAAGTGCTGGTGTACGAGAGTGGCGAGTTGAACCAAAGCGTGATCCGACCTAGGCAATTTGACTCTCTTCTTTTTGGAGAAGTGATTGGTAGAAATGCAGACCTCTATCCTTTCTGGCATTCTTCACAGAGAAGCGATCCTGGATTAAATATCGCCCTCTATGCCAATAGCCGCGCCGACAGGCTTCTAGACGAAGCGAGGAAGGCAGACAATTTCGAAGACGTAGAGAAAAGTTATAAAGAGTTTGCTACAGAGATAGAGAAAGATGTGCCGGCAGTATTTCTTTACACGCCAAGTTTCTTATACATAGTGCCGGAGAAAGTAGGGGGGGTGGATATAAGTTCACTTGCGGTTTCTCAAGACAGATTCCTCTCCGTAAGAGACTGGTATATCGAAAAAGATAAAATTTGGAAAATATTTGACAAATAATATGAACAACAACTTCACTAGCGGATTAAGACTCAAAAATAATCGCCGCAGGACAAGTACTCCGCTCGCAATAAAGAAGCCAGATGACGTCATCCCCGACATCGGCGACAGCATCCGCGTTATCCCTCTCGGCGGAGTTGAGGAGATCGGCCGCAACATGACTGTCATAGAGTATGGTGACGACATAGTCATCGCTGACTGTGGATTCCAATTTACCGACGACGACACTCCCGGTGTCGACTATATATTGCCCAATACGAAATATCTCGAAGAGAGGAAACACAAGATCCGCGCCATCGTCATCACTCACGGCCATCTCGACCATATCGGCGGCATCCCCTACCTCATGGACCGGCTTGGCAACCCTCCGATCTATACACGGGAGATGGGCGCGCTTCTCATCAAGAAACGCCAGACAGAGTTCCCGCAACTTCCGCCTCTTGATATACGCATTGTAGATAAGGACGACAAATCTATCCCATTAAGTCCAAATATGAAAGTGAGATTTTTCGGTGTCACTCACTCTATCCCCGACTCTACCGGCGTCATCATCGAGACTCCTTATGGAGACATCATCACTACCGGCGACGTACGTATTGAAAATGACAACGGTGTGCCAGTAGACAAAGAGGCCGAGCAGTACAAGATGTTTAAAGACAGGAATATTCTCTTATTCACCATGGACTCGACTGGCGTGGAGCAACCGGGATTCTCTCCATCAGAATCTGTGATTTTGAAAAATATTGATGCGATTGTATCAGGTGCACCGGGAAGAATGCTTCTGGCCACTTTCGCCACCCAGGTTGAGCGGGTAATCGAATTTTTTAACATAGCGCGCCGTTATGGCAGAAAGGTTGTGATCGAAGGTCGCAGTATGAAGAACAATGTCGACATCATCAAACACCTCAACCTCGTCGACACCTCTCATATAATTCCTCTCGAAGATATCGCCAAATATCCTCCAAATAAAATCATGATGATAGCTACTGGCGCACAAGGAGAAGAATTTTCCGCCCTGATGAGAATGTCGAACGACACCCATAAATTTATTAAGCTACAGCGTAGTGACACTATTCTCCTATCTTCTTCCATCATTCCTGGCAACGAGAAATCTATCCAGAAGCTCAAGGATAATCTCTACAGACACGACGCAAAAGTCATCACTTACCTTGATTCGAATGTACACACTTCCGGCCACGGCAAACGCGGCGAGATCGAGTGGCTCCACAAACAGATCCCTTATAAATTCTTTATGCCTATCCACGGCCGCCACTTCATGCTCAAGATGCACGCCGAACTCGCAAGACAACTCGGATGCCCGCCGGAAAATATCGTAGTTCCAGATAATGGCAGTATTATTGAAATACAAGATAAGGGCACCAAAATCGTCAAGCTCAAAGAGACAGCGCCTTCTGACGATATCGTGGTAGAAGGACTTTCTATCGGTCCGATCTCCGAAGTGGTTATCCGCGACAGGAAGATGCTTGCCGACGACGGCATATTTGTCATCATGGCTTTGGTCAATATGCGTACGGGCCGGCTCAAGAAATCTCCGGACATCATCGCCCGCGGGTTTGTCTATCTGCGCGAATCACAAGAGCTCTTGAGCGAAGCGCGCCATATTATCAAAAATTCTATTGAGGCCACGACGGTCGGCATGCACCCTATCAACTTCGATTATGCCCGCAATGCTGTAACGGAGGACGTCGCCCGCTTCCTCTTCCAAAAAACCGCCAAAGCCCCGATTGTCATTCCTGTTATTATCGGAGTGTAGGTTATCAAATACGACACTTTTTTCTGTATAAATTCTTAATACGATTTAATTGTCCTATAGGCAGATTAAATCGTATATGTTACAAAATACGCTGCATAACCAAAAGATAACGTATGCCAATTTGTAATGATATATCGTGGTAAATCAGACTAATAGACTTTTAGAACGAGATTCTTTTCTCTTTCCCATTGGGTTAGCAAATTGAGTTCTCGATTGGACCAGCGGCAAGAATGGCCAGTTTTGTGCGGCTTGCATAGCGGGCAAGAATGACGTTTAGACTTCAGGCGTTTTCTCATTTAGCAATTTTACACCATTTACGCTTTGGTATTGACTTCTAAACCCATACGTCTATAATGAATGTACTAAACGTGAACGGCATCCTATACGGGTGCCGTTCTTGTTTTCTGATATATAATTAGCGTATGCTCAGATTTGTTTCAGTTTTTGTATCGGTATTTTTTCTCTCGATCAATTTCGGGGCGGTGCTTTACGTCAACTCGACTTTGCTTAACGGATTTTTCTCGCCTGAGAAAGTAAGTGTACTATTTGTTCTCGGCGCTCTCGGTAATATATTGCTTTTCCTTATCGCGCCGAAGCTCATCGAGACTATTGGCAAAAGATTTTTACTCCTTGTATTCCTCGTTTTGGCCGCCGGTTCAACTTTCATTCTCTCTACCGCGACCGAAGCTTGGGTCATAGCAATTTCATTCCTCATATACTCGAGCATCTTTTTCATAATCTACTACGTCTTCGACATTTTCCTAGAAGAAGTCTCGAAAGATACGCGCACTGGCGAGATCCGCGGGCTCTACATGACAATCCTCAACCTGGGAATCTTGCTTGGCCCTGTGATCCTCGCACTGTTTGCTGTAGATGGAAATCTCACACCGATTTATATCGTAGCCTCATTTGCATTAGTGCCACCAATCCTCGTTGGAATATTTGATCTACATAGCAAAACTCAAGAATGGCACGGCCTCCATAAGCACCATGCCCTGCTTCCCTTCCGACTCTGGTGGCGTACAAAAAGTGTCCGTAGGGCGACACTCGCAAAACTCGTTTTAGAAATCTTTTTTGCCTTGATGGTGATTTACGTACCGATATATCTACACGGCCTTGGATTTGAATGGTCAGAGCTTGGAGTAATGTTTACAGTGATGCTTTTGCCTTTCGTCATACTCGAATGGCCGGCCGGTAAACTTGCCGACAAGCTCTTGGGTGAGAAGGAGCTCATGATAGTCGGGTTCATATTGATGGGCGGCGCACTTATTGCCATGCCATCACTTGGCAAAGTCTTCCTCGCTTGGACAGCAGTGTTACTAGTCTCGCGCATTGGCGCAAGCCTCGTCGAAGTGACGGCGGAGAGTTACTTCTTCAAACACGTAGATGAAAGCGATACTAGACTCATAAGCATTTTCCGCCTCGCGCGCCCGGCGGGGGTTATCGGCGGCGCCGTACTCGGCGCCGCCCTCCTCAACTTCATCTCTTTTGAAAACATTTTCTACGTCCTAGCAGTTATCGTCTTCTTCGGACTCAAAGAAAGTTTGGCGTTAAGAGATACTCTTTAATAAACTCCTAGTAGTTTAAATATTGGAGCAAGATAAGGGTCAAATTGGGTCCCGTATACAGTGGCACCGAAGAGTCCACCTGCCACCACAATGAAGAATAGACCTACTACATTGCGGCAATAAGCGTAACTACGGCACTAATTTCACCTAAGATAAGTAAGGTGGCTTTTATATAAAGCCAATATGGCAGATCAAGTAGTTTCTTAAAGCGTAGAAGTTCGAAGATGGCGTAAGTCGTAAGGAACGCTATCGGATAGTGGATAACTAGCGGGTGAAAATCCATATATCTGTATTATAATATATTTCCGGAGAGCACTATTTTGATTCGGAGGAGAGGTTATGTTGGATGTTTTTGGATTGAACGAAAAAGATCTCGAGAAATACCTAGATTCTTTGTATTACTTGAGAGGAAATCTGGCGAAACAATCAGCAGATAACGATCGAGATATTGCAAGAGCGGAACAGAGGATGGCTCTGCTTGAAGTCCAAAACAGAGAAACTGTTTCAGCCACAAAAGCCAGTGCGTAAACTAGGCGCCAGCGGAATTTCCGCTGGCGCCAACTTGTCTATGAATTTAATGGTAAATCGATGGAGTATTTGCTAGATTTAGGACAACTCTTGTAGTCAGAGCTGCGGGATCGGCTAATGGTAGGCCACAGCACTCTGAATGCTGGTATCTAGGTTCGAATCCTAGTCCCGCAGCTCTGACTGAAAGTATTAGTAATCGATCCACCAAAATACAAGACGCCACTCTTGCGAGTAGCGCCTTGCTCTCTAATTATCTAACGGCAGGACAAAATATGTCAAATAGAAACTGTGGATAACTAACACATCCTTAAATACTCCAGTATTTAAGGATGTGTTAGAGACCGATATTTCCGCCGCCGGTGAGGAGGATGGCGATCGTGGCAAAGAGTAGAATAAAGTCGAATTCCCAGCCGGTTTTATCGTGGGCGAAGAATGGCACTCCCCACTTCATCTTCTTCATCCAGATAGCGCCGAGCATTATGATTGCGAGAACAAGCGCTGATAATTGCATGTCTATGCCAAGTATCATTCCTACCGAGCCAAGCGTCTCAAGCAGTCCTATCAACAATACTGCCGCTGCCGGTATCCCTATGGCAGACGCCATCTCCTTGAATTTGCGCAGTTTCGGTATGCCGTGGTAAAGGAAGATAACTGCTATAGCAATCCTTAAAATAAATAAACCGATATCGCCATATTGTAATGACAGAGTAAGCATGAGAACATTATAGCAGAAAAGAAAGGAGGTCGTATGGCAGGCATTCTTGAAATCAAAGAGGAAACGAGGGTTTATCGCTGCGTTTCCTTTTCAACCCGCAAATTAAGCGGCGTTATGTTTTTCTGGGACAAAAGATTTCTGTTGCCGCGCGGTTATCTAATAGAGCTATCAGTACCACCGATACTAATGGATCAACGAGTTGTCTTGCCATTTGAATTTGATGACGGGGCAATAATGTTCATTGTCTTTGGCGAGCTGTCGCCAGAGAATCAAAAAGAAGTAAGGCAGCTTTTTCCCTTGCATTCTACTCTATTTTGGATCAACTGATAACCCAACTCCGTGAGA
>Ga0155877_112_pt1 | contig 12567 bp, 10 predicted proteins | sample RifCSPlowO2_01_FD_107531 | JGI IMG/M metagenome (GOLD analysis project Ga0155877, IMG submission 107531) | Candidatus Zambryskibacteria bacterium RIFCSPLOWO2_01_FULL_45_43
AAATCCCCGTAGAGACTACACGCCGAGTTCTTCAAATTTTGAAGAATAAGATATAGTCCAAACACAAAAAATTAAGCAGTGTAGCGTGAGACAGGTCGGTCTCCTATCTGCTGCAGGCGTTGATTCTTGAAGAGATTTGCTTCTAGTAGGCCCGAATGGGCTTCTGCTACTTCACGAAGTAATTCGTGATGACAATTTGGCTATAACGGTGAAGTCTTCATACGGCTTCTGGTTCGAGAGAGCGCATGTTTGTCGGTCCGACGCATGCGAACTCGCTTGAGGACCAGAAATAGTGTAAAGGTTTAAAAACCTTTGCTACATCGTCGCTCGGTCGAAGTTCAAATGAGAATTTGTTCTTCTTCCTCGCTAGATGTAGTAAGATAATACCGTGGGAAGTCGATCAGCAATAATAGACGCATACATTGCCGGATTTCTTGATGGCGATGGTTCGCTCATGCTTCAGCTCAAAAAGCGAAGCGACGGAGTGTTAAAATTCCGTTTTATGGCGACCATTTGTTTTTATCAAGACACACGGCATGAAAAAGGATTATTGTGGATACGCAAACAACTTGGTATCGGGTATGTGCATCGTCGTAACGACGGCATGAGCGAGATTCGTGTAAACGGATTCGCGCAAGTGCACGACATACTCATTCAGTTGCAACCATATCTCCAATTCAAAAAACGACAAGCGACGTTGCTCATAAAAGCAACGACAATTTTGTCGCAAACATCTTTTCGAATGCTCTCTATAAGGCAAAAAAGAACAGTGGTTGATTGTATTTTCGCGATACAAGAAGAAAATTATGTCGCGAAACGCAAGAAAACTCGTTCTGAATTGCTTGCAATTGTTGGTTTGACCCCGTAACGACTCGTCACTGCTTTGCAGGACGGACTTATGTGACGCCGGAAAGTTTTCCGCCTTAGGCGGAGAATAGGCTCATGTGGGTAACACGCCAACACCCAATCCAAAATTAGGTTAAAACATTTTTGTTTTACAAAAATGTTCGCCCGAACTTTTATCAGATAAAAGTTTTAGGGGGGTGAAGATATAGTCTGTGCTCCTAGAAATAGGGGGATACTCTCAATCGTATGGGCGATTGGGGAATACACGACGAGAGGACCGAAGTGAACTGACCTCTGGTCTACCTGCTGTCACGCCAGTGGCACCCGCAGGGTAGCTATGTCGGGAAGGGATAAGAGCTGAAAGCATCTAAGCTCGAAGCCCACTCTAAGATTAGGGATCGTTGAGACTCGTAGGAGATGACTACGTAATAGGCCTTAGGTGTAGGCACAGCAATGTGTAGAGCCGAGAGGTACTAATTTGTCGACTTTATTGGGAACCCAGAAAATCAATTATTTTGAAGATCTGCTCGGTTTTCCCAAAATGAATTTGGAAGCATCCGCCTCAGGCGGAAGCTTCTCAAATATCATTTTGGTCCAAACCTTCGCATCTCAATAAAAATAATTAATTTTTGGATCGCGCATTCCCTCGGGAAGTGTGCGAGGGTTCAAAGAAAAATCAAGCGCAACATTATGTTTTTTGCGTGATAGTTGTTCGATGATCACACCTTTTGACGTGCGATCCTGAAAAAAACAATGTGTATAGTTATAGTGGTGGCTTAGCGCTGTGGAACCACCCGGCAACATTCCGAACCCGGAAGTTAAATGCAGTTGCGCCGATGATACTTTGAACAAACAGGGGAAAGTAGGTAGCTGCCACGATAACTGTACGTATTGCACAGGAGTTTTTGAATGGTTTTTGTGGGCATATAGCTCAGCGGGAGAGCGCCGGCTTCGCCGTCTCGGTGCGGATGCTGGAGGTCACTGGTTTAAATCCAGTTATGCCCACAAAAACCATTTGTTTCACAGTTCCCACCATTGCGTGGGAATTTTTTATCCTGTAAAGTGAAAAGAGAGGAAGAGGAGGTCGAATTTCGGAGGTTACCGTGAGATTTCTTTGTTTGTTGTGTGATTTTTTCTTCAATCCCGACGAGTTTTTCTACCAGTGTGAACGCAGAAAATTCCACGAAGCAATTGCGCGAGGGGGAAAATCGGCGAAGTTTCCCGTCAAAATAGGGCCTACGGGCCAGATTTCCGTGGACCCCCGCGATCTCGTTGTAACGAAGGAATTTCGAGACCAATGCGAAGCCGTCAAACACATCTTTACTGGACAACAGACCGCATCCCGCCACAGGTGATGCGGTCTCGTTCTTATAAGGTTTTACGCAAAGAGGATATTGGTGTTGACAGGAGTTCGTTTGAATACCACGATGAATACATCGGTCCTTTTTGCGTCCCGTAGCTCAGTGGCAAGAGCACTCTGAACGACTATGAGACGTCATCGGTTCAAATCCGATCGGGACGACCAAAGAGGATGGGTAAGGGTCCCGATGACTTCGGACCCTTTTGATTACCTTTGTCGGTGAACCACCGGATATGCTGTTAATCCTTTGGAATTTTTACTGGTGTGAGCCAGAATGCCCCCGCATTGCGGGGGATGAATGGCCACAGTTATATGGGTGCGCGGTGGCGCACGCTTCTTCCAGAAAAACATCCTCGGTGCCGCCCGCGAAATGCCCCGTCCGTAAGGGCGGGGATAGACGGGCGGCATGTTTTACTTTTGTGATATAATAGTCTTAGTTGTTCAAAAACACCCCGTGCTTCGGTGGGCCGTAGCTCAGTGGCAGAGCAGCCCCTCCTTCGTTGTGCATAAGGACGCCGCCTGCGCGGGGCGGAAGGTCAGATGTGTCACAGTGGCAAACAGAACCGGGGATCGTAAGCCTCGATAGCCACCACTGCCGTAACAGGACAAGGGCGGGAAGGTCGGTGGTTTGATCCCACCCGGCCCAGCCAAAGCACAGAGTGAAGCCCCCGAATTTTTCCGGGGCTTTTTTGCTTTTTCTGTCCATTTTCACTATAGTATCGCAATATTATTCATGTGAAGTTTTTGGAAACAAAAACACATAAGTTTTGTTGGCACCATGCAGTTCAAAAAGAAACTCGTTTTTGAAACAGAATATTGGCGTGTTGGCCTTGCAGAGGAGCAAACGTATCTCGGTTATTGTGTGGTTGCTTTAAAAAGACAGGGATGCGGAGACTTGGCCGAGCTGACGCGGGAAGAGATTCTTGATTTTTTGGATTTAGTCAGGAAATTTGAGAAGGCTCTCCGCGAAACATTCCATGTAACGATGTTTAACTGGTCGTGTCTGATGAATAATGCGTATCAATTAACGCCTGCCAAGCCGCATGTTCACTGGCACGTCAAGCCGCGGTATGATCATAAAGTTGAATTGATGGGTGAAGTATTTCAAGATCCAAATTTTGGTCACCATTATATATTGCTGGAAGATTTGCATCGAATGGCGAGTGACGAAATGCAGGAAGAGATTATTGCAAAGATTCAAGAAAGTTTGCCGTTGCAACTTGGCTGACAGAACACCTCATAAGTCTGAGGAGGTCACTGGTTTGAATCCTGCTCCGTGCCCACCTTGCTTTTTCTGTCCATCTTCACAGTATAGTATTCGCCATATTGTCTGCGTGTCTGCCTGTGCAGACACGCAGACACGTGTTTTTATTGTGGATATTTCGCGAGAATGTTTTTTGTGCGCTCCACAATTTGCCTGGGAGTGAAGTCGGCCTTTACAAGAAAATCAATTGCACCAAGACGATGACTTTCCGCGATTTCTCGATTTTGCGCAAGATTCGAAAAGACGACCACTGGAATGGACTCTAGGTGGCTATTTTTTTCCTTGAGTTTTTTTAATACCTCGAAACCATTCAGGCCTGGCATAATAAGATCAAGCAAAATGAGGTCGGGATGTATATCACTAGCCATCGCAAGACCCACTTCACCGTTGTTGGCCACAAAGGTCTGGAATTTATCTTGCTGAAAGCGAGTAGAAATCATATCAGAAAGCATCAGTTCATCTTCAATAATAAGGATTTTAGTTTGCTCTGGCGCTTTCGTCTTATGAATAGACTCGTGAGAAACTCCTTTCTCGCCTGGGCCGATCAAATTCCCAACTTTCTCAAGAAGTTCTTCGGAGGAAAAGTGTGTCTTAATGATGTAATCTTTCACACCGAGTTTGGATATCCTTTCAATCTCAACCAGTTGATCAGAATCTAATATGACCACAATCGGGACGGCGGAGAGGGCGTTGTTGGCATTGATCGCCACAAGCACTTCATTGTCACTCGTGATTGGTATTACGACATCAAACAATATAAGGTCGGGGCGTACTTCGGAGAGCTTCGCCATCCCCGCTTTTTCATCGTGCTCCCAAAGACAAAGATAACCCGCCTCGTCAAGTCGTTTTTTTATGCTTTCGCCCAACACCACAGTGTTCTCAATGAGAAGGATGTTTTTTTTGCTCATAGGAGTTATTATATTATGAATTACGAAAGCCTCACAAGCGAAACTCTTCTCCGATGCAAAAAGGCAGTGAAACCTTTCGTTGGAATAACAAAAAAAGAGGCATAAGGTACATATTGTGGCTTTTGATGAACTTTGCGGCCCTCGCAATATGGGCATATTTTGCCGTTTTTTAAGCACGGTAGTTAAAAGTTAGCAGTTCTATGGCTTAACCACAAGCCAGAAAGGTCATTTTACGCAACGATTTATGTACCTTATGCCGAAAAAGAGTCAAATCCGCGCGCATATTGGTGGGTGTACGACCCGTAGAAGAGTGTAGTGTAGTTAGCGCGAAAGGCTACTGTATAGTAAGATAAAATAAAAGGGATTGAGGGCATTTCCCAATCCTGTCGGTGGGCTTGATGTTGCCATACGTTATTTATCATTTAAGGCAAAGACCGAAAAGTGGCTCAAAATTTGGTCCACCAAAGAGCAAAAACATGCAACCAATAAAAGGTTCCCGGGTTCTTATGTTTGTCGGAGCACTCGTGATTGTTGTGGCTACCGCACTCTTGTTTACTAAGATCTTTCAGGCAATACCACCGAGTGTCCCCTTGCCATCGAAAGTATTATCAGAACCGAAGACGATCGGGATAATATCTTTCAGGCAACAGGCAAAAGCGGTTGAGGGGCTCAAAGAGGGGCTGAAGGAGTTAGGATATTCCAATATCACCTACAAAGAGTTCATCATATTGCCAAGTGACAATATGATGAAGGAGGTCGCCGCAAACACAAAAACGCTCTTGGGGGAAAAGGTCGATCTTATCTACGCGGGACTTGAATTCCAGGCGCTTCCGGTAATTACGACCACAAAGGAAATGGGGAACAATACGCCGATCATTTTTTCGTCGGCTTTTCATGACCCAGTCGCTTACGGACTCGCGAAATCCTTTCTCTCTTCAGGAAACAATGCGACGGGGGTAGCATTAAATATCGTTGAGGTCATTCAAAAACAGCTTGAATTCTTGAAAAAGATTAAGCCTGATGCACAAAAAATCGGTGTATTTACCGACGGTTTCATGGTTCCTCCGCTCAGCGACGAGTTTTATCCTGAATTAAGAAGGCAGGCGGCAAAATTTGGCTATGAGGTCGTCGAGTACACCACCGATGCGCCTCCTCCCCAGGCGGAGGCAGCATGGCACACCGTGGCGGCGACTATCAAGCCGGGCGATATTGATGTGCTCTATCATCTTGCAGGCCATTACTTTGACTCCCAAGAGAAATCTGGCGCTCAAGAGTTTGCAGAGTCAGAGTTGGCCTCCCGACTCAAAATTGTCATGGTCGCGCCGCTGGAAGACCTCGCGAATGGCGGAACTTTTGGCTACAGCGGTGATTATACTGGCGCAGGGAAGCAATCCGCAAGAATGGCGGATAAGATCTTTCGCGGGATCAAGCCGTCAGATATACCGCTTGAGTACATTAAACATGTATCGTTGGTCGTCTATCCCACACGTGCACGTCAGGCCGGCGTGGAGTTCCCGGAGTTCATTCTTTCGATTGCCGATAAAATTATCACTGAACAATGATAAATACTCAACCGACCTCTCTAAAAGTAAAAGTGGGAAATTCCGCCGAAATAAATTTTCCCCACAATAAGGAATTCCCTCGCGGTCGTCGCCATTTTATTTCCATTGTTATTCTTGTAGCCGTCATGGTGTTTTTGGGGTTTGTGTGGGTAAACCCATTGGCCACAAAGGCGCGTACTATCGGTGTGTTGCGCTATATCGAGGAATTAAAACAGGTAGAAACAGGATTTTATCAGGGGATGGAAAATCTCGGATATAAAGACGGCGAGAATATCCGTTACCTCATCACGCCATACGGGGAAAGTCCCCAGAGAATGCAGGCGCTCGCCCAGGAACTCGTCGATCAAGATGTTGACCTTATTGTTGCAATAACCAATGTTGCAGCATCCGGCGCCAAGAAAGCGACTGAAGCGTCGGGGCGCACCGATATTCCCATTATCTTTGCGTACGCCAATACCCCGGATGTCACGGGACTCGTGAAAAGTTTTGCTTCCTCCGGCAACAACTTGACGGGGGTAGCGGTTAATCTTGTTGAACTCACGGCGAAGAAGCTCGAGTTCCTCAAGCGCATTAGCCCGTCCCTCAAGCGTGTTGGTATATTGGATGCGGACTTTACGGATCCCGCGGGCAAGTTCGCGCAGAACGAATTACAGAAAGTGGCCCCTCAATTTGGCGTGGAAATTGTGTCATACAAGGTTGTGAACGATATCGGGCCGAAGGCCATGGCGGAAATCGCTACTCTTACGGAAAAGATTAAACCAGGAGACGTTGATGCATTCTTTTATCTTCCAGGGCCCGTTTCTAATCCGCCACAAAATGCGCAACTGGTTATTGATATGACGAGGCGCTTGAAGATTTCCGCTGTCTTTCTGCTTCACTCGCAAGTGGAGCGGGGCGGTCTCTTTGCGTATGCGCACGACATGGTCGTTGTGGGCAAGCAGACCGCCACGTTTGTGGATAAAGTCTTGCGTGGCAATCGACCGTCGAATATCCCCGTTGAATTTCCGGAGAAAAACACGCTAGTGATTAATCTCTCAACTGCACGGGCGATTGAAATAACGATCCCCGAATCACTGCTCAACATCGCGGATATAAAAATTGGACAGTAATTAATTAAAAAGTAGCGTAAAAAACATGCAACCAATAAAAGGTTCCCAGGTTCTTATGTTTGTCGGAGCACTCGTGATTGTTGCGGCCATCGGGCTTTCCTTTATCAAGGTTTTTCAGGCAACACCACCCGCGGCCCCAGAGCTCTCGAGGGTATTGTCGGAACCGAAGACTATCGGCGTACTAACGGTGAGTCAATATGGCGATGTTGTCGTCGGGCTCAAAGAGGGGCTGAAGGAGCTTGGGTACACAAATGTCACGTTCAAAGAAGTGTTGTTTGAAACGAAGGCAACGGAGCAAGACGTTGCAAATTTGGCAAAAGAATTGATTGCCGAGAAGGTTGATCTTCTTTATGTGCCGGGTGAATTTTGGGCTCTCTGGATTATCAATGCAACAAAAACAATAGGAAACAGTACTCCAATTGTTCATTTTTCAAATTTTCACGATCCGGTCGCTTATGGTCTCGCAAAGTCTTTTCTCTCATCGGGGAATAACGCCACGGGGGTATCAATGAATATCGCTGAGGTCATCCAAAAACAACTTGAATTTTTAAGGAAGCTCCGTCCTGACAGCAAAAAAATCGGTGTGTTTGGCAAGGGGTTCGGGATTCCTTTCATCGGAGGTGAATGGTTGAACGCGTTGAAACAGCAGGCTCCACGGTTGGACTATGAGGTGGTTGAATATACAACGGATGTCTCTCCTCCTAATGTAGAGTCAGCGTTTCATGACTTAATTGCGAAGTTCAAACGAGGTGATGTTGATGCACTTTACCATATTGGAGGACATTATTATGGGGACCAGCAGACCGCAGAGACCGAATTAGCCGAGCGACTTCAAATTCCCATGATTGTGCCGTTGGAAGATCTGCCGACTGGCGGACATTTCGGGTACAGCGCCGATTTTTTGTCTTCAGGGAAACAAACGGCAAAAATGGTGGACAAGATCTTTCGTGGCGCCAAACCGTCTAATATTCCGCTCGAACATGCTGAAAAGATATTTCTGGTCGTCTATCCCACACGTGCACGTCAGGCCGGCGTGGAGTTCCCGGAGTTCATCCTCTCGATTGCAACTCAAATTGTTAATGATAAGTAGGGTTGGGGGCATCCAGCGCGCCATGTAAAGTTGAACGCCGTAGAGATGCCCCCTCCGTGATTTATGTTGGAGTAAGCGCAACTTGCCCACGCTACTGCTCGGAGGATATGCATGTAAGCATCCGTTTCGTCACTCGCTAATACGTCGTCAACTTAATTTTGCACTATAATTAAACTCATGTATGCGGGTATATCAGCACTTCGTAGCAAACAAAGCCGAGAAAATTAAGTTAAGTGCGTACTAGCTGTAGTAAATCGAACTCTTGCCACAAAAATGCAAACAAAACGAGTCCTGAGAAAAAAATTGGCGCTTCTTTTCCTCGGAATCGCGATTGTTCCGTTTCTTCTCGCTACGACCCAGGCGCTTGTCAAATTTCAAAATTCCCAGCGCGAAAGCATCATTTTGCAAGAGCGTCGCATTGCAAGCGATGCGGCAAAAGAGATCGCCAGTTTCATACGCTTACAATTTGCGGGGATTGAATCCATCGACGAATTTCAACAACACTTCCCTGAGAACGAACAGTTTCACCAGGCGTTGATCGAACACACACTCTTTTCGCGTGGCGATTTTTTCGAGCTTTCAGTCGTGAGCAGGGAAGGAAAAGAGTTAGTACGTGCACACAGGATAAAAGTGATCGCACATTCCGATCTGCGCGACTGGAGTAACTCGAAAGAATTTCATACCGTTCGGAAAGACCGCCGCTATATCGGTCCGATCTTTTGGGAGAATAATAAGCCGTTTTTTATCATCGGCGAAGGCACCTTCTCTTCCAAGAACGAATTTCTTGGCGCTGTTTTTGCGCAATTGGACGCGCGGGTAATGCAAAGCATAGTTAGAGGTCTTTCGGTGTCAGAAGAGTTTGGGCAAGCGTCGATTTTTGATAGAAACGGCACAGTCATCGCCAACCAGGATTTTTCAAAAGTCGCACTTAAAGAAAATTTTTCCCACGTCGGCATTGTTGCGGAGGCGCTCAAGTCTGAGGAGAGAAGAGCAGTGGCGGGTATCTTCAAAAATGAACAAGGGGAGGAGGTGATCGGCGCATCGGAGCCTATACGAGTGTTATTTGGAGATGGTAGTTCAGGGGTAACGCTCGACACCGCTTGGTTTGTGGTCGCCGAAATTCCTAGCTATATCGCCTTGGCATCGGTGCGAGATAGTACGATATTCTCCCTTGTTATCCTCATGGCCGTGTTGTTTGCGGCTATTATCGCCGCGCTCATTCTGGCGAGGAGAATGGTGAAACCCATCGAGCAGTTAAGGCAAGTAATACAGGAATTTCGTGATGGTCATTTGGAATATAAAATTTCTCTCAAGACCGGAGATGAAATTGAAGATCTGGCAACATCGTTTTATACAATGGCTGATGAACTGCGCGTATCGATCAAGACGATCACGGAAGACAAACAGATTATCGAGGCGGAAAAGCATCAATTGGAGCGCATTATCTCCGGGATTACTGATGCAGTCATTGTGACCGACATTGAAGGGAAAATCATTATTTTTAACAAGATCGCCGAGGCACTCACCGGTTATGCAATGCGTGACGTCATGCAGATGCCCGTTGACGAAATTGTCAGCATTTGGCAGGAAAATAGTCGATTAAAAATTATGGCAGTATATGCCGACCGGTCGCGATTATCGAACGGTATATTATTACAAAGAGACGATCTGTTACTTCTTGGTAAGGAGGGGCGCGAGGCGCACGTGAACCTCGTTATCGGAACAATCGAAGATGGTAAACAGGTTAATGTGGGGCGAATCATTACGCTACACGATACTAGTCGTGAGCGATATCTTGAACAGCTCAAGATTGAGTTCATTTCGTTAGTTGCGCATCAGTTCCGCACCCCGCTTGCGATAATTAAATGGGGCCTGGACGATCTTATTGAGGGGGGTCGCTTTGGTAAGGTTTCCGCAGAACAGCGAAAATTCATTGAGCAGTTAACGATGAGTGGCGACCACCTGATACGACTTATTACCGACATTCTCGACGTTATTCATATCGAGGCGGGGCAATTCGGCCTTCAGTATGTGCCCCACTCGCTAAAAGATCTTGTGGAGGAAGTTTATAACGACGCAAAGGATCTTGCAGAGAAAAAGGGGTTAGAGTTTGTGTATAAGTGCCTGAGTCCGCAGTTTCCGCTTGTTTCGATAGATCCTTCTCGGATGCGTTTGGTACTACAGAATTTATTGGAAAATGCTATTAAATACACCCCAAAGGGTGGCAAAGTCCTGCTCACAATTTCCCTGAAGGGTTCCCAGATAGAAGTGATCGTGAAAGATAATGGAATAGGTATTGCCAAAGAATATGGTGGTCGGGTGTTTGAAAAATTTTTTCGCTCTCCTCAGGCGGTCCGTTTTCAGCCGGGAGGTACGGGACTTGGGCTATTCATTACGAGAAATATTATTGCCATGCATGGTGGAAAGATTTGGTTTTACTCCGAAGAGGGGAAGGGGGCGACATTCGGTTTTACTGTTCCGGTATATATACCACCAAAAGACGCCACTGTCGGGGCGCTTAAAGGAAAAACACAATAATGGACATCAGGCCTTGAGCCCGGACTCTTTTTCAATAGACCGAGATGGTATGGGTCGTGGGACTGGAAGGATCACAACCCTGACAGAGAGGGCCCGATAAGGCCACCTTTCGCTTTCTTGCATTTTTTGTCTATTTTAACTATAGTGTCGCCATGCTACCCGCGTGGCATTTTTGTTTCTAATGAGAAAATTTCTCACAATAATTGTTATAAGTGCAGTATTTTTACTTCCCGACAGTATTGGAGTTGAGAGGGCGGTTGCGCTCAGCCCCTCCATGGAAGTCGAGGATTGTTGGAGAATATCCAAAGAAGAACAGAGCGAGAGGTGCAAAGAGGTCGTTGCCAGTTTTGAGGAAACAGATAGAAACTGGCCGAGAGTAAACAGAGCGTCAGAAAAGTTTGATCAACTGGTGGCTTATTTGAAGTTTCTGGTTCCTGTGGCGGTTATTGCAGGAGGAATACTCATTTATCGTAAAAGGAATAAAAAAACCTAATCATGGAACGAGATTATCCCTTGGAGAAAGTTCGCAATTTTGGCATCATCGCACACATTGATGCGGGGAAGACGACCGTCTCCGAGCGCATTTTGTTCTACACCGGTGTATCGCACAAGATCGGCGAAGTGCACGAAGGCGACACCGTCATGGACTGGATGGAACAAGAACGCGAGCGCGGTATCACGATCACCTCGGCCGCAACGACGGCGTTCTGGAGTCCGACATATATGCCGAAAGATGATCTCTCGCGGAAATGCCGTTTCAACCTGATCGACACTCCGGGGCACATTGACTTCACTATTGAGGTCAAACGCTCGCTCCGCGTGTTGGACGGTGCGGTTGTGGTCTTCGATGGCGTCGCCGGCGTAGAGCCGCAGTCAGAGACGAACTGGCGCTATGCCGATGAAGGTAAGGTGCCGCGTATTTGTTTCATCAACAAACTCGACCGCATGGGTGCGTCGTTCGAGAAATCCTACCAGAGTATTCTTGATCGTTTGACCAAGTATGCTGTGCGCATGCAGATCCCCGTTGGCGAGGAAGAACACTTTGAAGCGGTGATTGACCTTTTGCGCATGAAGCTGTATCGATTTGAGGGTGAAAAAGGGATGCAAGTTGTCGAAGACGAGATTCCCGCGACTCACCTCGACGATGCGAAGAAGTATCGCGGAGAACTCATCGAAGCGATCGTGGAGAACGACGAGAAGCTCATGAATGACTACCTTGAAGGTAAAGAAATTGCACTTGATGATTTGAAGCGCATCTTGCGCAAGGCGACAATCGAGAATAAGCTTGTCCCCGTCTTTGCGGGAAGTGCACTTAAGAACAAGGGTGTACAGCTTGTGCTCGATGCCGTCGTTGACTATCTCCCGAGTCCGCTCGATATCCCGCCGACCAAAGGGCACGATCCCAAGACGGGCGAGGAGATCTTCCGGAAAGCTGATGATAAGGAGCCGTTTGCCGCACTGGCATTCAAGATCGCGACTGATCCGTACGTGGGACAACTCGCGTTTTTCCGCGTCTATTCAGGCACGCTTGATTCCGGTTCATATGTCTATAACGCAACGAAGGGGAGGAAAGAACGCATCTCACGAATTTTGCGTATGCATGCCAACGAACGCGAAGAGGTAAAGAAAGTGTTTGCCGGCGAGATCGCCGCCGCGGTGGGTCTCAAAGAAACCCTGACCTCCGATTCACTTTGTGATGAGGAACACCCCATTATTCTTGAGCGCATTATTGTTCCCGAACCGGTCATTTCGATGCGTATCGAGCCGAAAACCAAGCAAGACCAGGAAAAAATGGGCCTCGCGCTTTCTCGGCTTTCTGCCGAAGACCCGACATTTCGTGTCACCTCCGATCCGGAAACAGGCGAGACGATCATTTGGGGCATGGGTGAA
>Ga0155877_115_pt1 | contig 11097 bp, 11 predicted proteins | sample RifCSPlowO2_01_FD_107531 | JGI IMG/M metagenome (GOLD analysis project Ga0155877, IMG submission 107531) | Candidatus Zambryskibacteria bacterium RIFCSPLOWO2_01_FULL_45_43
ATCTTCACGCAATGAAACAACCCCACCAAACTCGGTGGGTTTTTTAACATTTTCTGGGAAGAGCCGTCAAATGACTTTTACGGTATGGTCCTCTCATGACAACACCAACGCATGTCGCGGTTAACTTGGGAGTATTTTTAGCTTTTATGCAGATACAAACTTTAGGTCCTAACTATACTGACTTAGCCTTATTGATCGGCTCAAATCTCATTGACCTCGACCACTTATTTTCTCGACCCATTTATGATTCCATGAGAAATGGATCCAAGACTCATTTTCTCCACAAACAGTGGAGAATAGTATTACTCTTATCAGTACTCGTGTTGTTTGTGCGACCACTAACGTTTCTCGGTGTCGGACTGATTCTCCATTTTTTCTTAGACTATCTCGACATAAAGAGAAAGGGAATTTAACGCAAAAACTACGAAACTCCATAAGACCATCCTCTCCAAGAACCGGAGGATGGTCTTATGGAGTTTCCTTGAAGCGAAGTACTGCTTTTTAATGGGCCATAAATCGCGACACCACCACACATTTTCTTCTTCAGCGAGGTGAACACTCACTTTTTGAAAACATTGCGCAAGGGCGACGGCCCGAGCATAGCAATCCGCCAGCAGGCGGATATGCGCGTTTTCAAAAGGTGAGTGTTCGCCGAGCGCCCGTTATCCACAGTTATCTTTGCCCCCCCTCCTCAACCCTCAAAAACCATGATACATAGTGTGGAGTATCCTTCTACTAGGATATTGTGGCGCTCAAGACCACTTTAACAATAGAAACTATTTCATTATGGGTGATGATCTTGTGACTGACGGCATCCTTCCAATTGGCAGTGTCACTGCCAATGATGACGAGGACCCGAACATGGTCGAAAGCGATGATTTTCTCGACGACCCCGCCGAAGACACTCTTCTTGCGGATGTTCCCGATGCAGCGATCGGAGTGGTTGCGGACGAGGACGAGGACGACGACCTTTTAGGTGAATAGGCTGCATTGATAACAAAACCCTCACTGCCAACACAGTGAGGGTTTTGTTATCTGCTGAAAACTTGATGCCAATTACTTGACGGTGATCTTGATGAATCGGTGTTTTCCGACTTTGAGCACTAGGTCATTTTCGACCTTGATCGCAGGATCGGTCAATTTCTCTTCTCCATCTTTTCTGATCGCTCCTTCCCCCATGAGGCGACGAAACTCGCTTTTCGAGTCGATGACATCTTCGCCAATGAGCACGTCAACGAGCAACACACCTTTCTCAACTTTTGCTTCCGGCATATCATCTGGGAGTTTTTTATTCTGGAAAGTGTCCACAAAGGTGATTCTCGCCTCATCGGCTTTTGCTCGTCCATGATAGATCTCGACGATTTGTTGCGCGAGATCCATTTTAGTATCGCGAGGATTCACTTTTCCTGAGGTGAGTCTCTTTGTGATATCTTCTATCTGAGACACGGGAGTAAACGTGCAAAGCTCAAAATATGACGCAATCGCAGAATCGGGAATGGACATGATCTTTCCGAACATCTCGACCGGCACATCTGTAATCCCCACGTAATTATCGAGTGATTTCGACATCTTCTCCTTGCCGTCTAGGCCAACAAGCAGCTCGAAGGAGAGCACCCCCTGGGGCTCTTGTGAATCCTCTTGCGCATGCACTTCCATTACTTTTCTCCCCATCAGCATGTTGAACGTCTGATCAGTTCCTCCAACCTCGAGGTCACAAGAGTCATAAATCTTTGACAGCATTTGCGAATCAATTCCCTGGAATACAGGGTATAGCATTTCATGCATAAATAAACTCTGTCCCACCCGCAAACGCTCCTGAAACATATCGCGCTCGATCAACTGTGCATGGGTAATATGTTTTAACGTACGCAACACCGAGAGCATTGTTATCGCGTGCACACCCTCCTTGTTGAGATGTGTCCGTTGCATTCGTGTAGATTGAAACTTTATTGCCTTTCCCGTATACGAATTCGCCAACATTTCAATATTTGTTCCCGGGATGATCACTTTTTCGTCATCAGGAAACACGAGGTCTTCTGAAACGTAGTACCAGTCGGAATTTCGTATCCAAGAAAATTTCTCTTTATCAAGTGAGAGAATCTTTCCAACCTGGTCGAGATACGTCTTCATGTTCGCTTCGATTTCATTCGTTTCTACCTCGGGACGCACCTTGCTCTTTCCGGTCGGGTCACCGATCTTCGCAGTGTAGTCACCAAGCAAAAAAACTACTTTGCACCCCAAGTCTTGCATCTGGCGAAGTTTGCGCAATACAACCGCGTGACCCAGGTGGATATCCGGCCGCGTTGGGTCGACGCCAAACTTGATGATAATATCCTTCTTGTATTCCCCCTTAGCCTTCGCAACCAGCTTTTTTTTGAAGGATCCACCGGGGTCGACGAGCGTACCGACTCCCCGAGTGAGAACCTCGGAAATATGCGCTTCAATGTCCTTTTGTTCGGTCTTTTTCTTCATAGATAGCATCCTAACATACACAAATTTCTTTGTCCTTTGGTTTGAGGAGACCGCACCACGCAACCGTCAATTAAGGCGTGATGTCTCTCCACAGAATCATGTCGCGTAACTGTCCGTAAAACACGACACTTCCTGTGATACTATGAGGAGGATTCACGCATGAAAGAAACTCGCAGGAAGCGCCGTCGAACGACGCTCGGACACAAAATGCAGCTTGTGGTCATCGCCATGCTCATCACGGGGATATTTTTTGTGAGCGGTTTCCTTCTTTGGGCCGCAACGATCAAGGTCCCGGACTTCAGTCTTTTTGAGACACGGAAGGTGTCCCAGTCGACCAAACTCTATGATCGCACGGGGAAGATCCTCCTCTACGATGTACATCGAGATGTCCGTCGTAGAGTGGTATCCTTCGATGCCATCAGTCCATATATCAAAAATGCGGCGGTTGCGATTGAAGACGAGCAATTCTACCAGCATATCGGCATCAAACCTGAAGCAATCCTCCGTGCATTGTGGGTTAACTTTCGTTCAGGTGGATTCAGTCAAGGTGGATCGACGATAACCCAGCAAGTGATCAAGAACGCGCTTCTCTCTCAAGAGAAGACCGTCACGCGAAAAGTGAAAGAGTGGATCCTCGCAATAAAGCTTGAACAAAGACTGAGTAAGGAGGAGATACTCGGCCTCTACCTGAACGAAGCACCTTATGGGGGAAATGTTTACGGCGTCGAGGAAGCAAGTATGTCTTTCTTTGGGCATCATGCGAACGAACTCACGCTTCCTGAAGCGGCGTATCTTGCGGCACTTCCGCAGTCTCCCACTCGACTATCGCCCTATGGGAACAATCTTGAACTTCTTGAGAACAGAAAGAACACCGTCTTAAAAAAGATGCTCGAGCTCGGTTCCATTACCCAAGACGAGTATGCCAAAGCCATAGCTGAAAAAGTAAAATTCATTCCACAAGCAGAACAGGGTATTAGGGCACCTCACTTCGTCATGTTCATTAAAGAGAAACTCGTTGAAAAGTATGGCGAGGACATGGTAAACGAGGGTGGTCTTCGCGTCATTACCACCCTTGACATGACCATGCAAGAGAAAGCGGAAATGATCGTCAAGAAATATGTGGAACAAAACATCAAAACCTACAACGCAAAGAATGCCGCCCTGGTGGCGATCGATCCAAAAACAGGACAGATCCTCACCATGGTCGGTTCACGCGATTATTTCGACACCGCAAACGAGGGAAATTTTAATGTGGCACTTGCGAAACGTCAGCCAGGGTCATCTTTTAAGCCTTTCGTCTACGGCGCAGCTTTTGAAAACTCCTATACTCCTGATACCGTTGTTTTTGACGTGCCGACCGAATTTTCCGCGCGTTGTGACCCCCTTGGAAATCCGCTCGGCGGAGGGGATAAATCCCTTTGTTATATGCCCGAAAACTATGACGGACAGTACCGAGGCCCCATAAATCTGCGAAATGCGCTGGCACAATCCATTAATATTCCGGCGGTAAAAATGCTTTATTTAGTCGGTCTTGATCGTGCGATCGAGTTTGCAGAACGTGTCGGGATCACTAGTCTCCAAGACAAAGAACGTTACGGACTCACTCTCGTTCTCGGCGGCGGTGAAGTGTCTCTTCTTGAAATGACGAGTGCGTATGGAGTTTTTGCCAATGATGGAAAACGCGATCCTTACACGGGAATCATCAGTGTTGAAGATGCTTCGGGAAACATTATCGAGGAGTACGAGCAAAATGAAACTCAAGTAATGGATCCTGGTGTCGCACGGAAAATATCGGATGTCCTTTCTGACAATGTTGCGCGCACCCCTGCATTTGGAGCCCAATCATATTTAGACTTTCCCGATCGTCAGGTTGCCGTAAAGACAGGGACAACGAACGACTACCGTGACGCTTGGATACTCGGCTATACACCATCTTTGGTGGTGGGTGCATGGGCAGGAAACAATGATAATACACCGATGGAAAAGAAGGTGGCGGGATTTATTATTGCACCCCTCTGGAACGCATTTTTGAAGGAAGAGCTTCGTTTATTGCCCGATGAAAAGTTTCCTACCTCTCAACCAACGCCAAAAAATCTGAAGCCGGTACTTCGAGGAGTATGGTATGGTGGCGAAACATACACGATTGATAGGATGTCGGGGAAACGTGCGACGGTATTCACCCCGACGGAGCTTATCGAGGAACGGGTCATTCCTAATCCGCATGAAATTCTTTATTGGGTGAATAAAAATGATCCGACCGGTTCTCCGCCGGAAAATCCTTACACCGACGCGCAATTTCTCCTCTGGGAAATTCCTATGCAAACATGGCTCTTAAACCACGGGCTTCCGTCGCAGGCACTGGGAAAAATACCTGAAGGATTCGACGATCTCCATAGGCCCGAATTTGCACCATCTATTGTGATCCTTTCCCCAAATGCGACTACAACGTACAACCACACACAAAAACTTCTTGTTGAAACCCGTATCCAAAGTTCCTTCACCATCGAACATGTCGACTTCTTTGTGAACGGAACCTTTCTTGGATCAACACGGTCATTACCGTATACGTTCGCATTTGTGCCACGAGACATCGCCACAACAGGAAGAACAAACGAACTCCGTGTCGTTGTCTACGATATAGTGGGGAACAGGAACGAAAAAACGTTGTCTTTTGGAACAGATTTGTAGATTGTTCCACGGAGAAAATCTCAAAAAAAATCATCCGCGTATGCGTGTCTTTCAGAAGACCGCACTGCTCCTGGCTCGGTATTTTATTTTCTACCGTATTTCGGTAATCGTTGTTATCCCGAGCTTGTGTAATTCTTCAAGGATCTTTTCTTTATAAAAAAAGATTTCATTTTGCATGATTGAATTCCCTGTTATGTGAAGTTCCCCTTTTTTAATGGTGATATCTTCTTTTGTAATGGGAATTCCCGATATACGCGTAACGACCTCGTGTATTTTTTTACAGTCTGTATCTCTACGTGAGAGATACGAATGATATTTCAAAAGAAGTCCCTGAATGTTCTCAAAAGGCATGATTGTCACCCTTTCATCGGCATTATCAAATAAGTGAATGTTTGATCGCCAACCCCTCTAATGACCAAAGGATGCCCTCCACCGGAAGCGTGCAGAGAAATACTGTCAACAGAAAGGTATGCGAGCACGTCCATAAGAAATCTTTGATTTAAAAGGAACTCAACATCATCTCCTGAAAGTGTTGCGTCAATCTGATGAGTTGTTTCGCCGATATCATCACTTCGGGATTCGATCTCAAAAAGTTTTTCGTTCGGGTATTTCTTCAAACGAACCTGCTGAAGTTTACCGGAAAAAACCGTGGTAAGTTTCAGTCGATCGATAAAATCCTGACGCAAAACAACCGCTTCTGTAGTAAATTTCTTCGGAATAATCTGTCGATAATCCGGAAAAGTTCCGTCAACAAGGCGCGAAGTCACATGCGTGTGCTCGGTGTGGAATGATATCTGATTTTTTGTTGCACAGATCTTTACTGTTCCGTCAATTCCATCAAGCGCACGTGTGATTTCAGAGACGTTCTTTCCCGGAATAAGAACGCTCATCTCCTCGGGTTCTTTTTTTAACGGAATACGTTTTTCCGCAAGCCGTGATGAGTCTGTGGCAACAAAAATAAGTGCCTGTTCTTCGGTATAGCAATAAACACACGAAAATTCCGGTTTTATTTCTGAAGACGAAACTGCATATTGTGTCGCACGGAAAGCATTGAGAAGCGCCTTTGCATCAACATCAATGGTCACTCCTTTGGTAACAAAAGGAAGAGAAGGAAAATCTTCATATCCAAAGCCTTTTATAAGGGTTGAGTGTGTCTTTCCTGATATCGCGATATGATCACCAATCTGTTCAACAACAACGTTTTTTTCACTGGGTAAATTCGAGAGAAAGTGAGCAAGAGTGTCTGCGGGAATAGCAACCACACCTTCCTTCTCGACTCGTGCGGGTAACTCGATCTCGATACCCATATCAAGATTCGTCGCACGAAGTTTTATGGTTTTTTCCCCTGCGATAAAAAGTACGTAGCGTAAAACAGGAAGCGACAAGTTTTTCCCGGTGAATCGTTCCGCAACTATCAACGCATTCTTCAATTCAAGTTTTGCACATTCTACCTTCATATTATTCTTTTAATACTAGTTATAGTAATTAGGGGTGTGTATAGGTGGAGAACAATAGTATAGCCCTTCAATGCTCAATATTTTGTGTTTTATATTTCTGATATTTTGTGGGTAACGATCTTTTTTTGAAAAAATATTTTTTTAACCAGTATCTTGTACACAGATGTTCCTCAGATTGTTACTCATCTTTTCCACCATGAACAATTCATTATCCACAGAATGCTCACAGGGTTATAAGAAGGACAATTAGAAAAGCGCTCTGATCTGTTCAATCTCTTGTACAAGAAGCATGTCGGTTTTGATGTCCACTTTGATCTTTTCACATGAATGAATGACTGTTGTGTGGTCGCGCCCGCCAAGTTTTTGTCCGATTAACGGATAGGAAATGTTAAAATCTTCACGGAGAATGTACATGAGTACTTGGCGTGGTTTTACGACCTCTTTGCGACGCGTTTTTTCATAGATGACACGTTCGTCAAGATTATAGAATGTTGTTACTGTCTTTACGATGTCCTTTATAGAGACAGGTTTCGTCGGTTTTGCGTTGTTTTTTATGAGTGTTTTGACCTCATTAAGCGAAAGGGTCTTACTCTTCAGCTGTGCTTGGCAGATGACCAAATTTAACGTTCCTTCAAGCTCACGGATGCTCGCCTGAATCGTTTCTGCTATGTATTGGACTATCTCATCAGGGATGATGGCCTGTTGTTGTTTCAATTTCTCACGCAAGATCGCGAGACGCGATTCGTATTCCGGCATAGTGATCTCAACAATCATCCCGGATCCAAAGCGAGATTTTAACCGGTCTTCAAGCCCGTTAATGTAGTTCGGATGTTTATCTGAGGAGAAGATAATTTGCTTGTTGTTTTCGTACAACGCATTGTAGAGGTGGAACAATTCTTCTTGGGTTTTGTCTTTTCCGACGAGAAATTGGATATCATCCATGATCAAAACATCATATCGACGATACTTCTCCTTAAATTCGTTTATGCGGTTGTTTCCTAACGATGTGACATAATCCGTAGAAAATTTTTCCGAGCTTACGTACTGGATCTTTTTTTCCAGACTCTGTTTCTTGAGTCCATTTCCAAGAGCTTGGATCAGGTGAGTCTTTCCGTATCCGGTCGCCCCATAGATGAACAGCGGGTTGTACATGATACCCGGTTTTTTTAACACTGCTTGCGCGGCTGCATACGCGAGTTCGTTAAACGGTCCGATCACAAAGGAGTCAAATATATAACGGGGATTGAGACCATCCTCCTTGCTTACATAGATATCCTGGAGAGGAAGTTCAGTGCCGAATGGGGAAAAGATGTCTTTTTTGATCGCGGGGACACCACGACCTTCTTTGTCGTTTCTTGTGATGAGATATTCGACGCTACGGATGTCGGGAGATGTGTTGCGAAGGATTCGTAGGATCGTGGAGTGATATTTATTTGAAAGCCAGTCTCGAACGAACTCATTTTGAACACTCACGTATGCCGTTCCGGCCTCCTGCTTTACGATGTGGGTGTTTTTAAACCAAGTGCTGAAGTTTGCTTTCGATACCTCAAGTTCGATATCGATCAAAGCCTTTTCCCACAATTCTTTGTTATCCATAAAAGATCCTCGAGTGTTACGACAATTAACGTATGCCCTGTAGTAGATCTTTGACCTTTAGATGTTTGTCACGACAACCGTACCGTGGCATTTTTTAAACACACAGATCACAACGATTATTTACTTTGGAGCTCACTACAGGGTATGACCAATTATAGCGAAAAAGTCACAATGAACGAAAAAGAAAGAAATGTTCACAACTTGTGTATAAACTGTGGACAAACACTATAACATAGATTTGAGAAATATTGAGTTGAAGAGTTGAAGAAAATATTTTATACTACTTTTTATGTCGGTGACGTATAAACCAAAAAAACGGAAACGAAGAACAACGCACGGTTTTCTTTCGCGAACAAAGAGTGCAACAGGAAAAAGGGTACTCAAGCGACGTCGCAAGAGGGGTCGTGCGCGTCTTGCGACCTAGGTTTCTCTCAGGGTGTAGAGTCTGCGTGTCCCCTATAAAAAACGGTATTTCTTATGCTTCCTCGACTGCACAAACTTTCGCGGGTGACATTTCCTCACCGGAAGGACCCGCGACATTCTTGGGTCGGAAAGACGCTTCGCGTAGAAGCATACCCATCTTCATCCATTCTTGGGCGGCCGGGGGGGGGCCGTAGAAAGAGCACCACGCCGTGCTTTGCTGTTGTTGTTGCCAAACGATTAAGTGACACCGTGGTGATGCGCAATACCTTTAAACGGCAGGTTATGGCCGTGATACAAGAGAATGTGCCGTACATGAAGAGACTTTCTTTCTCTAAATACGTTATTCTCCCAACAAAGCATCTTCATGAGATCACGCGCACGGAGATCGTGGCAGATATAGATATGTTTCTCAAAGCGCGACGACTGTCATGAAAGGGATCATCATCTCCTCTATTAGGTTTTACCAGCACGTTATTTCCCCCGATAAAGGGGTGTTGCGGGTATTTTATCCCGTTCAAGGTGCGTGCCCGATGTACCCATCTTGTTCGGAATACATGGTGCTCGCGATCGAAAAATACGGTGCCATAAAAGGTATTTTTGCGGGAATCTTAAGGATCGGAAGATGTCACCCGTTCCAGAAAAGACTCCTTGATATGCCGTAAAACCCCCGAGACTGCATTTTTGCAAAAAGCGACGTACTCCTATAGGATAGTGTGATGATTGCGCTTTGGAACTCGCTCGTTTATGTGCCGCTTTACAACTTCCTCATCCTTCTCATCGGTGTGCTCCCGGGACACAGTGTTGGCGGTGCCATCGTCGTTTTAACTATCCTGGTAAAGATCGTACTCTATCCACTTACGGGAAAATCGATACGGGCACAACGTGCGATGAGGGAGTTGGAGCCGGAGTTGAAGCGCATCAGAGAAGAACACAAGGATGATCGCCAGAAACAGTCAAAGAAAACAATAGAGCTCTACCAGGCTCGTGGTGTTTCGCCGTTCTCGGGATGCTTGCCCATTCTTATCCAGATGCCGATCATCATCGGTTTGTATTGGGTGTTCTGGAAAGGCCTTTCGGTGGTTGATGGAGAGATGCTTTACGAATTTGTCAGATCTCCGGGGACACTCGATATGCACTTCCTTTTTTTTGACCTTGCTGAAAAGAGTGTCATTCTCGCTGTCCTCGCGGGTGTTTCCCAGTACATCCAGACAAGTATCTCACTCGGAAAACAACAACCGGTCGGAAATTTTTCAAAGGACGGAAAGGCTACATTTCAGGAAGATTTTGCAAGAAGCATGCAGGTACAAATGCGCTATATCCTCCCCGTGATGATAGGTTTCTTTGCGTACGGTACCTCGGCTGCGGTTGCGCTTTACTGGACAACGAGTAATATACTGAGCATTGTGCAGGAATTACTTATGCGGCGTGAACGGGCAACGGCCGCCCAAGGCACCACAAAGATATGAGTCCTCAAGAACAGATCACCGATACCATCCGCACGTTACTTGGCCATCTCGGGGTCATACTTAACGACATTTCTGTTGAGACTGATGAACGGATAAAGTCGTTCCGTTTTGTTGTTTCGACACCCGATTCTGCGGTATTGATCGGTGAGCGTGGTGCACGTCTCCTCGCGCTCAACCATCTGGTGAAACGTATCATCGAGCGGGAGTTAAAAGACGAGAATATTTCCTTTCTCATCGACGTAAATGATTACCAGAAGAAGCGCATCGATGACATCCGGATAAAAGCACACATGTTGGCCGAACGGGCACGTTATTTCAAAAGTTCGGTCGAGATGGACCCGATGTCTTCTTACGAGCGTATGATCGTGCATGCAGAGTTCACTGAAATGCCTGATATTGCCACTGAATCTGCGGGACATGGGAAAGACCGCCACGTTGTGCTCAAGTATATTGAAGAAAAAACTCCTGCTACGGCAGGGACCGAGGTTTCGTCGCTGTTTGCCTAGCCTTACCTGGGTGTTCGTGTCCCGGTAGCAGTGGCGTTTTTGTCATGTCGGGCGTTAGTTGATGAGTGCAGTAGTTTCCGCAACCTGAACTGTGCACGCAGAGGTTGAACAGTTCCTACAATACCAAGCGGGGAGGGTCGCCGAGCATACGTGCCAGTGGTTCCCTTCTTGAGTGAACCAGAATCCTTGCCAATAGACACGGTAGTTAACGAATGAAGCACGTTTTCCTGTTCCGTTTGCGTTCAGAAAACTGCTTATTGATAGACCAAGGTCAAAGATCGGTTGTCCCGCAAGGTGACTTTTGTGAAGCCAGTACTCTGTCCCACCAGTGAGGATAACGTTGCAATTGCAGCTTAATTGCAGGCTTTGAATAAGAGTGATCACTGACGAAGGCAGTCCGTCGGTGTTTGTGCAATTTGTGTCTCCCACAAACCGGCATGCTCTGTTGTTGACGCCGATTGGTGTCGAGCCGACACAAGACGTGTTTCC
>Ga0155877_120_pt1 | contig 11036 bp, 10 predicted proteins | sample RifCSPlowO2_01_FD_107531 | JGI IMG/M metagenome (GOLD analysis project Ga0155877, IMG submission 107531) | Candidatus Zambryskibacteria bacterium RIFCSPLOWO2_01_FULL_45_43
TACACCTTCGAAAGAGAGGGCGATAGCCTCTAAGTCTTCTAATCGCTTGCTATACCGCTCGGCGGTGTCCCGCCTCGCGCCAGGCCGGCCGCCAGAAATCGAGTCTGCAGTCTGCACGATCACCGACTCGATAGTCACGTACGGGTATTCTTCGTGATGAGACTGCATCGCCTGTATTATCTCTTCGGAGATATTGAACTTCGCCAAAATTTTCCTTCCGATCTCGACGTGAGTACCAGGCACCTCGTGGTCCAGTGCTTTGCCAATATCGTGGAGAAGCGCGCCCGCCTTTGCCACCGAGACATTGGCGCCCAGTTCTTCAGCGATCATACCGGCGAGATGCGACATCTCGACAGAGTGGCGCAAGACATTTTGCCCAAAGCTGGTGCGGAAATGTAGGCGACCAAGTAAGAGTAATAATTTCTGATCAAGATTGTAGACACCGCACTCGACGACCGCTTCTTCACCCTTTTCTTTGATAATTTTGTTTACATCGGCTTCGGCTTTGGCTACAAATTCTTCGATCTTTGCCGGCTGGATTCGTCCGTCGGCCACCAGATTTTCTAGCGCGAACTTCGCCACCGCTCTACGTACGGAGTCGAAAGAGGAGAGGGTAATAGAGTTCGGTGTGTCGTCGACGATCACTTCCACTCCAGTCGCACGTTCAAACGCTTTTATATTTCTGCCTTCTTTGCCAATAATTTTACCTTTCACCTCGTCTGATGGAAGTGTTACCGACGTTGCCATCATTTCCCCGGACACCGTCATAGCGAGCCGCTGGATAGCAGATGCGAGAATGTCTCTCGCTTTGGTGTCGAAGCGTTCTTGCCCTTCGCTCTCAAGTTTCTGTATGCGCACAAGCATATCTTTTTCAAATTCAGTCTCCAAAGTTTTCAGAAGTTCTTCCTTGGCATCATTCAAAGAAAGACTCGATACTTTTGACAATTCGACCTTGCGCTCATCGACAAGTGTCTCGGCTTTTTCTCGAAGGTTTCGCACTTCGACAATTTTCTCTTTTACAAACTCGGCTTCTTGGTTTAAATCTAGCTGGCGCTTGTCTAAAAATTCTTCTTTTTTTACTAGGCGGTCTTCAGTCTTTTTATTGCGTAGAAAAAACTCTTCAGCCCGACCCTCTGCTTCCGAAATGATGCGCTGGGCCTCTTCTTTGGCCGAGAGTTCGAGTCGTTTGATATCAAGCTCCACCGAACCCTTCCTACCGAGGGAGATTATCAGGCGCAACAAATAGCCGAAGCTGATACCGGCAGATGCGGCAAGTAATGCTAGAAGTAGCGCTAATTTCAGGGACATATCGTATGGGGGTTAGGCGGCCAAAAACTGGAAAATCAGTATTAATGCAGTTTCAATTTATAATTTAATTTTGGAACAACCTAACAATACTACTCCTATAGAATTTTGTCCACAATACCGTATTTCTTGGCTTCGTCTGCATCCAAAAAGAAATCTCTATCCATATCCTTCTCTATCTTCGATAATGGCTGGCCAGTGTTTTTTGCAAAAATTTGATTGAGCTTGTGACGCAATTTGATGATCTCACGCGCGCTGATTTCTATATCCGAAGCCTTACCCTCCGCTCCACCTGATGGCTGATGGATCATAACTTCAGAATTTGGCAGGCTGAAACGTTTGCCCTTTTTACCATTAGCGAGAATATGCGCGCCCATCGATGCTGCCCAGCCTACGCAAATTGTGGAAACGTCCGGCTTGATGTGATCCATGGTATCTATGATAGCGAGACCTGCAGTTACGTGCCCGCCCGGAGAATTAACGTAAAGAGTAATATCTTTCTTCGGATCTTCTGCTTGGAGAAAAAGAAGTTGCGCAATGACAATGTTGGCCGTTTCGTCATCAATCGAACCTCCCAAGAAAACTATGCGTTCACGCAAAAGGCGAGAGTAAATATCATACGCCCGCTCTCCGAACTGCGATTTCTCAATAACCGTAGGGATTAAGTAACTCATGCGGATTAGGTTATAACAAAGCGCCGGATAGTGCAACTATTCGGCGCTTTGCATCAGCGATCGGAAATTTATTTACGATGCGTTGATTTCGGCGTCGACTTCTACGTCAGTATTGTTGAGGTCATTCTCGATAGAATCGGTATCATCAGCTTCGCTCTGAGTAGTGATGGCTTCCGTATTGCTCTCGTCAATGTTCTCTACTCCGCGCTGGCCCCAGAAGTAGAGCCCGGCCAAGATAACAACTACGAGGATAATGATGACTCCGACAACCGGACCGCTAGAACCTCCAGTTTGTTGCCCTATATTATTTGTATTATTTTGTTCATCCATGTTAGTTTGATTCTAAATTAACTTCTTTCGAACTTAAATTTCGCACTGCAAGCATTAAATTTTCGTGAGCAGAGCGAATATATTCTCTCGCTTCTCCTGCGGCAGTGCGGATCTTCTCGAAATTCTCTTGTGCTTTCTCGCTTGTAAGATCAAGTGAGGCAAAAGTGGCTACCACCGCCTCCGCTTTTGCCAAATCATCTTTGGCTAAAGCTACATAACTTTTACTCTCTGCCGTAGCTCCGCCACTCGTCTTCACCTTATCAATTCTCGATTCCACTCTGACAATAATTTTTTCCAGCCGCTCAATGGTAAGAGAAATAACTCTGGCTGTATTTTCAACCTTGCGCTTGGCTACGTCTTTCTGAAACTCAATGCGCTTCTCTCTCGTTTCAGCACGTTTAGTTTCTACTTCAGCCCTTTTTTGCTCGCCTGTGCCTCTAGGAGTGGTGGTGGCAAATGCCGAAGAAGTCCCGAGCACAAACGCTAATAACAATAATGAAATTAAGTATTTCGTTTTCATGCCTCAATTATACCAAACTGATTCTTATTTGAGCAAATCCAGCTGTTTGGAGATAGATTCAAGGGTTTGCATCATAGCTTGAATCGTGCTTGCGAAATTAACGCCCTGAAGTTGGGAGACTGATGAGTTTACTGTCACAACAGCAGGCGGCACTGGAGCGGTACCGTTAGCGTTCGTAGCCCTATAGTAGATGTAATAGGTGTATCCAGCCTGGCAAGCGCTAGTTGCACCGGTCCAAGTGCCAGAGGCAGAACGACCTCCTGGAGGACCTCCCCAGCTTCCAGCCGCTGTACCACAACCATCTGTATTTGCTGATTGGCCATTACTTGCATTTACAATAATCATTGACCATGACCAAGAAGTAGCACCGGCAGAAGACCATGTGTAAGTAATGTTTTGTCCGGCAGATACGCTTTCTGGAGAAACCGACATAGATGCGCTAGGAAAAGCTGTTGAAGATGAGCTAGTGGTGTTAGAAGTGCTGTTTGTAGTATTTGTTGGACTGCTTGCTGTTGTATTAGGGCTTACCGTCGTTGTCGTGACTGGAGCAATTACTGTAAATCTAATAGCGCCACGTGAATTGAAAGTATATTCGACTCCAGATCGCTTTACGATCACTGATTCCTCCCAACTGCCAAGATCAGCGCTGGTAGGAGTTCCGGAGTTAGCACATCCGGTAAAACCAGTTGGAACCGAGCAAATTTTGAATTTCCCCAGATGACTGCCGTCTTTCCATGCTTCTATCCAAAGTTCGTCTCCGCCAGAAAGATTGGTGGCACTCATCATCCAAGAATTTTGCCCAACAGTTAACGTGCCGTTATTGGGAGAGAAGGTAGTTGAAGCATCGAGTGGAGCAGTTAAGACTTGTGCTGATGCCACATTTACGTTCACACTATCGGTTACGGCAAATCCCGCAATGTTACAAGAGAAGGTTATTGTTTGCGACGAAGTAAATGGTCCAGCCGAACGATCACCATCTCCTGTGTACACTGATCCGTTAGCTCCGCCACTCCATGTGCATGGGTAATTCCACTGGTGATCGGAAATATGCCAAGAAAGATTTACTGATTCACCCGAACTAATGCTCAATGGACCATCAGTGTGGTCTACTAGAGCACTATTGATGCGTCCAATTTTGAGAGAGACAGCAACTGGACCTGCCGCTGTTGTAGCTGAAGTATTTGTGTTTGTAACAGTTGTAGTCGTCTCTGCTACAGTAGCTGAAGCAACGACTCTAACAGTTACCTCTCCTCTATAACAGAGAATCGTACTAGAAGTACAGAGCGTTGGAGTGAAGGCATCAACGAAGATGTGGTAAGTCCCTGGATTGGTTAGTATTGGGAAAGTTATATCTTCCACACCATCATTGTTTGAGCTGTTTACAGGTATAAGAGTAGTTAGGGTGTTTTCACCTTCTTTTTTAACTCTTATACCAATCTTTGCATCTGACGGCATATTCGTAGTGCTCCAGCGCACGCGATACGGAGTGCCAACCACTATTTGTTCATTTGATATCGGAGTAGTAACCGTAATCAAAGGAGGTAAGACAGCCGCCTGTTGGGAAGAATATGCTTGGGTAGTAGGTGTCAGCGTTTTTTGCAAATAGTCTCCAACGCTCCAGCCATCGCTCGCACTAGCCCAATCTACATACCACCAAGTGCGTCCGTCCGCCGATACCGGCCCTTGAATAATTGTCCCTCTTGCCCCAAGAGACACGGAAGTAAAGGTAGTATTCGTAGAAGGAGAGGGCCTAACTCTTAAATTTGAAGTGGTTACCACCGAATCGTTTACGAGAAACCTCGCCGACCCAGATGGCACTTGTTGGCTTGACCGCTGTAAATTTTGGATTTGCTGAAGTAGAGCCTGGACTTGAGCTTGCAGTTCTTGAATGGCGTGCTCTGTTGTGTGATTAGCCGAAGCGAGAGAAGTTAGACCGAAAGATAGAAGAAACGCGAGGCTTATAATAATCTTTTTAGGCATAGATTAAATTCAAGTTAATAACACCTTTATTGTATCAGACTATTTAAACACACTTGGATTCAGGAGTGGATAAAACTAATAGGTGATTGTTTCAGGATCTGGCTGATTTTTGAGCTCTTCAATCTGGCGCAATAATTCTTGAATCTGGGCTTTAATTTTAGAAATCAGACCTCCTAAATCCAGTGTTGGCTGTCGGAGAGGTCTGGGCGTATTTAAATTTAATGGAGCCAAAGAAGTATTTGGACTTACGGCATCAATTAGACGTAATCTGTCGTCGCCATCAAAATTTACTGGGACTGTTTCAAAATCTGATTCTCCAAAATTGTGGTCGTAAGCATTTCGCAAATTCACTTCCAAGTTGGAAATTATCTCTTTGAAGTCGTCTTTGCCAGCCGTCGAAACGAAAAGAGCTTTTGGCAAAAGCGCGTATTGAAGAGAAGATAAAAACTTGAAAAAAGGATTTTTGGAAACTTTAGGCAAGGGAGAATAGATCAAAAGATAAGAAAGATTTCTGGTGGCGGCACTCCATTTCCCCGGTAGGCTTACCGAGAGCTCGCGCACTTTTTTCCGAACATTTTGCAACTCTTCTTCGCTCCCAGATGGACCTTGCATAACGAGGAAGGTGATCCTTAAATTTTTTGACTGATTAAATGCGCTAAAATTTGTAGCCGGGTTCCTTGCTCCAATGGAGTTTATAAGCGGCCCCATCGCTATAGTTTTTTTTACCCCAGAGTATCGGGTGTCGCTTAACTCGACTGGACTCTCAATTGAAAAACTGTCTTTGACCTCGTCGCTCCGCAAAAGCCCCATGTTGTACAAATCGAAGTCGTTAAAAACCCTGTTTTCCACTGCGCTTGGAGACCATGAGAATGTCCCGTCGCCAGAATCTGAAACTCCGGATCCTCGGCCCATGATAGAGTTCTGGTGACTAAAGGTTTTTGCCCAATGTGCCCTAAACTCGTCAAGCATGCCATGCACATCGCTATAGTATGCCGACCACCCATGGCCAACCTCGTGAGACAGGAGCCAGAGGGTTTCTCCCAGAGTCTTATTTCCTTTCGTAAATTCATTTATCCATGGGGCTTGAACGACATGGAAGAATCTGCCCTGCCCGTCATAAAGAGAAACTCTGTTTATGGGAAAATCTCCGATTCCCGTAGCCGGGTAACGCCACCTCCAGGAACAGTCGCACAAAGATGATGTGTTTATCGAACTTAAAAGAGAATCTGCGGGAACCAAAATGATAGCGTCCGTATCATCTGTATATTTCGCCAAAAAATCTTCTATGGCCGCATCGGCGTAAAAATATCCGCTTGAAATAACCGGGTCGTTCCTTGAAACTTTCATGGAGAAAATCCCTTCTTCCTCTTGATCGAGAGTTGAAATCCTTGCTTCATTGGCAGAACCGATTGAAAAGGCGGTATACCCCATAATGACACTTCCTTGCTTGTGTGTATCACCGGACCTTACTGCTTCATATATATAGTTATGGAATGTGCCTTCGTCGTACCCGCATCGCGTTTGGTATGCGGACATCGGAATTGTAAAGGTGCTATCGTATGTTTTTATCCAATCCCACGTAGGACCCTTTACAGGTGTTTTGTATTGCACCAGCCATATTTCTTTTGAACCAGTAGTTCCCTTGAAAATTCCTGGCACGTCAAAGGTTATGGTGTCTCCGCACACGGCAGAAGCCTGCGGAACTCCATTTTGGTAGAAAGTGGGTCCTTGTTCTCCGGACAAGAATTGCTGGGCATCGGTGGTAGAACTTAATGAGAGAAAGAATAGAACCACTATGCCGAAGTATTTCATCATAATTTGCTTGGGTATTTATTTGTGTATAACTCGAGAGCTTCGTCGAATGCAGTTTCGGCAGAGTCTTTGCCTTCAAACCCCTGGACATCTACAACTTTATTCTGAAGTTTTTTATAAGTGCTATAAAAATGCTCAATTTCTTTGAGAGTATGCGGATTGATATCGGAAAGGTCTTTCATTGGTGCAAATCTCGGGTCATCAATTGGCACAGCGATGACTTTATCGTCTCCTTCACCTCCATCTATCATCTTGAGCAAAGCTATAGGTCGCACTCGCACGAGAATTCCTGGCAGTAAAGGGTAAGTGGTGAGAAGAATCACATCAAGAGGGTCATTGTCATGCCAGAGCGAACGCGGTACGAAGCCATAGTCGAAAGGAAAGTCCTGCGCCGTATGAGCCACCCGATCGAGGGCGATCAATCCTGTTTTCTTGTCTATCTCGTATTTATTTTTCGAACCCTTGTTGATCTCGATGATGACATTCATCGCCTCTTTCGTCCCAGGTTCAACATCGTGCCAGAGATTCATAATGATAATGATATTATCATAAATTTCTAATTATTCTAATTGCTCTAATTATTCTAAACAAATCCCAAGTGCCAAGTCTCAATTTTTAGGTCAATTAGGTTAATTAGAATAATTAGGTTAATTTGGCTTCCGTATCACCGGAAGCCAACTCTTCGCCTTTGGCAGACTGAATATCGATCCTCCAACCGGTGAGTTTGGCGGCCAGACGCACATTTTGCCCACCCTTGCCGATAGCGAGAGACTGCTGATCTTCAGCCACATTTACTACCGCAGATTGTTCGGCTTCGTTGATCTCGATGTTTAAAATTTTGGCAGGAGAAAGGGCTTCTTCGATAAACTTTTTTGGCTCCGGTGACCACTCGATGATATCGATCTTTTCGCCGCGAAGTTCAGACATCACGGTCGAGACACGCACTCCACGCTGTCCAACCAACGCTCCAACCGGATCGATGTGAGAGTCTAGAGCTTGAGCCGCGATCTTCGAGCGATAACCTGCTTCTCGGGCGATAGCTTTGATCACAACCGTACCATTGGCAAGTTCCGGCGCTTCAGACTCAAAAAGCTTTTCAAGAAACTTCGGATGAGAACGGGAAAGACGGAGGAATACTCCTCGCGGAGACTCTTCTACTCTATATAGATAGGCCCGAACACGTTCGCCTTGAGTAAATCTCTCTCCGGGAATTTGTTCTTCATAAGGAAGAAGCCCGGGTGCTTTACCGAGGTCAATGAAAACATTGCCTCTTTCCATCCTCTGAACTGTGCCGGAGACGACTTCGCCTTCTTTCTTTCCAAATTCGGAAACAAGATGAACTTTTTCCGCTTCACGGATTTTCTGCATGATCACTTGCTTGGCAGTCTGCGCGGCGATGCGGCCGTAGTCACCCTTGGACTCAATAGGGAAGACGATTTCCTCATCAAGTTGGGCATCTTTTTTGATCTTTCTCGCATCATCAATAAGGATATGATGTTCAGGATTGTAGTAAGTCCTCTCGTCGCCCTCTTTCAGCTCCTCATTCTCATCGATGATGACTTTCGAGCTGTCGACGACAACCTTAACCTGGAAAAATTCTGTTTCGCCGGTATTGATATCAAAAGTGGTGCGAATTATTTGGCCCTTTTTGCCATATTCCTTCTTATACGCTGTCGCGAGAGCCGCCTCTATGGCCTCAATTATAGAGGCGCGCGGAATACCACGAACTTCTTCTAGTTCTCCTAAAACCGAGTTTATTACTTTTAAATCAAACATATATTTAAGTGCTAATCTGCGAATGTATACTAATCTACAAATAGCTACGAATAATTCTTGGTATGAAAGAGGTTCGCCTTGCGGCGAACCTCTTCCTCCTAACTTAATTCTACTCCTTTAGTGTATCAAAACCGATTTCAATTTGTCAACCCCCCTTATCCACTTTTTACTTCTGTGCCAAAGATTCTAAATCTTTACGATATTTATCAATAAACTTTTTTGTCCACATGATAAGCTCTTTTCCTCGTTTGGATTTTTTGTAATCTTCCAATGAGAATTTTGGACTATTGTTTATATTCATAATTAAGTAAGACGTGTATGACACATATTGTAGCACTCTTTTTGTTTTTACCTCACCTCACCCGCTCTCGCTTCGCTCGAGCACCCTCTCCTAGTCGCAAGGAGAGGGTTTTCTTTATTTCTTTTAATATAGTGGTCAGATTTTTGTGTATTTCATCGTTTTTTATTCTTAATGTTGTATATCCTAACTCTGTAAAATATCTATCTCTGTTTTTATCGTATTCTCTATTCACATTATGAATCTTTCCATCTATTTCAATAATTAGCCTCGCCTGAAAACAATAGAAATCGAGAATATAGCCTCCAATGCTATGTTGTCTTCTAAATCTTAGACCGAATTTATTATTCCTAATTTCTTTCCACAGAATTTCTTCTTCCGGAGTAGAGGTTTTTCTTAATTCTCTTCTTCTTTCAAGATAATTTTTAGTGTTGTGTACTTTCATTTATTACCCTCTCCTTACGTCTAGGAGAGGGTTGGGTGAGGTGCATTAATTATATCATACCCTTGCATTCTAGCGTTAGACATGTTATATTTAACAGGTGATTTCAAAAGCCAAGAAAGAAAAGCTTATTAAGGAAGTTCGTGTCCACGACAAGGATACCGGCTCTCCTGAAGTGCAAATTTCCATATTAACGAAGCGTATTGAAGAGCTCACCAAGCATCTCAAAACGCATGCAAAAGACAACCACTCGCGCCGAGGACTTTTGAGCATGGTGGCGAGCCGTCAGGCACATATGAAATATTTGGATAAGAAAAGTCCGAAGCGCGCTTCTGCGTTGAGAAAGATTCTTGGTTTGAAGAAATAATAGAAAATTAACCTAATTATTCTAATTAACCTAATTGACCTAAATAATTAGGATTTGGCGCTTGGGATTTATTTAGAATAATTAGAGCAATTAGTAATTAGAAATTTATTTTAATGACAGTAATAAAACATAAGGCACAAAGGGTAGGAATATTTATTGATACCCAGAATATTTACCATTCGGCTAAGAATATCCATCATTCGAAGGCTAATTTCGGCGCCATTCTCAAAGACGCTCTCGACGGACGCGTCCTCATCCGCGCCATGGCATATGTAGTAACTACGGAATCCGGTGAAGAAAATGCCTTTTTCGGCGCTTTGGGTAAAGCCGGCATCGAAATACGCTCCAAGCCGCTTCAAATTTTCCTAGGCGGTGCTAAAAAAGCTGACTGGGACGTCGGCCTCGCTATCGACGCGGTAACCATGGCGCCTAAACTCGACAGTATCGTCTTGATCTCTGGTGACGGCGATTATGTGCCACTCGTAGAATATCTGCAAAATACTCATGGCTGCCAAGTAGAAGTGGTGGCCTTTGGCAAATCTTCTTCGGCCCGACTCATAGAAGCTGCGGACGATTTCCTCGATCTCGACCAGAATCCGAAAAAATACCTTATAATAGGTGATAATGGAAGAGAATCCAGAAGAAAAGTTTAATCCGCCCACTGGCGAGCCAGCTCCCTTAAGACAGATTCGCACTTTCCAAGGCGATATCGCTGAAGCATTACAAAGGCAGAATGAATCTCTCGTTTCAATCCAACAAGCCGAGGTTGCGCGGCGAGGTTTCAGTGAATCTGTTCCGGAATCAGGCGGTAACAAAAAGTTTTATTTCCTTTTGGGAACCGTAATACTTTTGGCGTTCGGAGCTACAGGCGTCTGGTACACGTATTTCGAATACAAGACACAAACCACGGCACCCATAGTAGTAACGCCACAGAACAGATTTTTCTCGATCGACACTGAAGAGCGGTTAAATGTGGCGAGCACATCGAGACTCGAACTCATCGGCACTATATCGGCTGCCCAGACAGGTGTAGGTTCAAACGAGACCAAACAACTTGTATTGGACATTACTACAGTAGAGTTTTTCAAAATCCTTAATACTCGCGCGCCGGGTTCTCTTGTCCGTGCATTTGATCAGAGCCTAATGCTCGGTGCTTTCGGCGAGAATACCTTCCTCGTGATCAAACTAGTATCTTTTGAAAATGCTTTTGCCGGAATGCTTTCTTGGGAGAAAGATTTGGCGGCGGATATTGGTCCAATATTTAATACACGAGAATTATTGAGAGATATTGGTCCGGAGACCGTCTTTATAGATGTAACTGACAGAAACAAGGATGTAAGAGCCCTCGAGATCGAAGGGAAGATGGTCCTCTTATACTCATTTTTCGACAACAACATGCTTATCATTACCGACGATATCGAGACGTTGCGAGTGCTGGTCGAGCGCTTGACTAGAGAAAAGCTTTCGCGCTAACAACTCTTCTGATAGGATTAAAAACATGACTATAGACTACCAGCATTTCAAAGAAAAAC
>Ga0155877_125_pt1 | contig 9735 bp, 7 predicted proteins | sample RifCSPlowO2_01_FD_107531 | JGI IMG/M metagenome (GOLD analysis project Ga0155877, IMG submission 107531) | Candidatus Zambryskibacteria bacterium RIFCSPLOWO2_01_FULL_45_43
CCATGGCGCTGGAGAGTTCGTGCTTGGCTTTTTCCGCCGCTTCCCGCAAACGCTGGAGCGCCAGCGGATCTTTGGAAATATCCACGCCGGCTTCTTTTTTATATTCGGTAATCAAATACTCAACAATTTTCTTATCAAAATCATCGCCGCCCAGATGGGTGTCCCCGCCGGTGGCTTTTACCTCCACGGTATTGTCGCCGACTTCTAAAACGGAAACATCGAAAGTACCGCCGCCGAAATCGTAGACCACGATCTGCTCATTGGCTTTTTTATCCAAACCATACGCCAGCGCCGCCGCCGTCGGTTCGTTCAAAATCCGTTTTACTTTCAGTCCGGCGATTTCTCCGGCATTCTTGGTCGCCTGCCGCTGGGAGTCGTCAAAATACGCCGGCACAGTGATAATCGCTTCTTCCACTTTTTCTCCAAGCTGGGCTTCGGCATCGGCTTTCAATTTACCGAGCACTAACGCGGAAACCTGCTCCGGCTTCAGCCACTCCTCACCCATTTTTACCTCCACGCCGCCGCTCGCGGACTCGCGGATTTCATAGGGAAGGACTTTTTTATCGTGCTGAACTTCTTTATCACTGAACTTCCGGCCGATGAAACGCTTGACCGAATAAATAGTATTTTGCGGATTGGTGACGGTCTGCCGCTTGGCCAAAAGACCCACCAGCCGTTCTTTGGATTTGGAAAATGCCGCAATGGACGGCGTGGTGCGGTTGCCCTCGGAGTTTTCCAATACCCGCGGGCCGCTCGCTTCCATAATCGCCATCGCGGAGTTCGTGGTACCTAAATCGATTCCTAATATTTTTGCCATAATGTTGTTAATTGTAGTTTGTTTGTTGTTAATTGTTAGTGAAAATTATTTCGCAATTTTCACTCGCGTTGGCCGGATGACCTTGGTTTTTAATTTGTATCCGGAACTGACTTCGGCCGCTATGGTTCCGGACGCCGCTTCTTTGGATTCCAGCTCTCCGATAGATTCGTGGAGGCCGGTATCAAAGGTGTCGCCCGGAGAAACTTTTATCTTTTCCAGACCGTATTTTTTCAATTCGTCTTCCAGCTGGATTTTTATCCTATGCAGGCCGTCATTTTGAGGTTCTGCCCGAAGCGCTAATTCCATACTATCTAAAACCGGGATCAAGTCGCCGATAACCATTTCCCGGCTGTAATTCATCATTTCCTCAAACCGCTTGCCTTCGTCTTTTTGGTAATTAATCAGATCCGCTTTCGCCCGCTTCCAGCCGTTGAGATATTCGTCGCGTTCCTGTTTCAGTTTTTCCGCCTCGCTCAGCTCTGGCGGACTGACATCTTTTTCCAATGCCGGTTCTTTTTTTTGTTCTTCATTATTCATTAGCATGCTCATGAAGTAATTTAAATAATTTCAGATTTTTTCCGTAATCCATCCGTTTCGGGCCGATGACCGCCACGATCATTTTTTGGCCGTGAATATTGTACCAATCCAGAATCACGGAAAGATTCTCGCTGTGGGTAATCGGGCTTTTCTTGCCGATAAAAACCTGCGGCGACAAACTCCGGGAAATTTTCTTGCTTAAATCAGCTAAGCGCTCATCCAGCGATTCAAAATCCCGGACAATCTCATAAAAATCTTTTTTCGTCTGCACATCCAGCTGGCCAAATAATCCATCCAAGCCGCTTTTGTACACCACGGCATCTTTTTCTTTCCGGCCGATGCCGAGCAGTTTCGTCTCTTCGGAAAACTCATCCACGAACTCTTTCAGATGGCCGGTGCGCAAATTACCGATTAAAGCGCCCTGCCGTTCGTTTAAAATCTTCCGGGAATCAATCACGTTATCCAGCGTATTCGCCACGAAAAACTGGTAGCCCTTGTCGGTCGGCACCCGGCCGCCGGAAGTATGCGGCTGTTCCAAAAAACCCTCTTTGGTCAGGGTATTCAATTCGTTGCGAACGGTCGCGTCTTTCACTCCGAAATTATATTGCTTCGCTAAGGCTTTGGAAGTCGCCGGTTTTCCGTATTTAATGTATTCCTTAATGGCCGCTTCCAGCACCGATTTAGAACGGAGATTCATATTTAAGATATAACAGTTCCTATTATAGAATTGTTAGCACTCTTGTCAATAGAGTGCTAAAGACCGCTCACTACCAGTTATGGTATAATAAAATTAAATGAGAATCATTAAGCATAAACTGGTATGGATTGATGTCCAGAATCCGACCAAGAAAGACGTGGAATATATCCGGGACCAGCATAAGTTCCATCCGATTATTCTGGATGAGCTGCTGCATACTTCCGCCCGCTCCCGGGTGGAGCCTTACAATAATTATCTTTTTCTGACCTATCACCTGCCGATGTACGATAAAAACTCCAAAAGCTCCCGCCGCGCTGAGGTGGATTTTCTGATTACTAAAGATAAAGTAATCACCGTCCACTACGAAGACCTGGAGCCGCTGAATAATTTTTGGCGGCGACTGAATAATGACCCGCACTTCAAAGAGCGGACGCTCAGCGACACGACCGGCCGGATAGTTTACCACCTGATTGAAGAAATCCTCGCTTTTTCCCAGCGCCAGCTCCGCCATATCGAAGAAAACGTTACCGGCTTGAGCAAAGAGCTTTTCCAGAAAAAAGAAGCACAGCTGCTCCAGCGGATTTCCTATCTGAAACGGGATATTCTGGACTACAGCATCATCAGCAAGCCGCAAGGCATCATTCTGGAATCGCTGAAAGAAGTCGGCGGTAAATTCTGGAGCAGCGATATTAAGATTTACCTTTCCGATTTAGTCGGCGACCACCTGAAAGTAATGCAGCACCTGGATAACTTTAAAGAAACCGTGGATGCTCTGGAACAGACCAATTCCCAGCTATTGAACGCCAAAACTAACGCAGTCATGCAGCGTTTTACCGTGCTCGCTTTCCTCACTTTCCCGCTGGTGCTAATTACCTCAATATTCAACATCGGTTTTGTGGATAAATTAGTTGCCGACAACCTGTCCATTTTCAGCGGCAGTTTTATCTTCGTACTTATCGTTACTATCGCGCTGCTGCTTTTCTTCCGAAAAAAGGGCTGGATTTAGCTAGCTCGGTTTTTATTACCAGTCACTCTTCTAATTTTTTAAGCGCCTCCTGAGCCGCTTCCACCTCGGCATCTTGTTTTGAGAATCCCCTTCCTTTAGCCACCAAATCATCATTAAGATACGCCCCGACCGTAAATAATTTTTTATGGTCCGGACCGCTTTCCTCCAGAACTTTGTATAACGGCGTTATTTTCTGCTGCGCCTGAGTTTTTTCCTGCAGGAGACTTTTCGCGTCTTTATACGAACCCTTTTCCAAAACTTCGGAAAGGCGCGGCATCACCCAGCGCGTAATAAATTCTTTAACGTCCGGATAGCCGCTGTCCAGGTATAAGGCGCCGATAATCGCCTCAATGGCATTTGCCAAGATAACATCCCGGGCCCGGCCGGTATCTTTGGCTTCGCCCTTGGAAAGCAGCAGGAACTTTTCCAGAGACAGCGAGCGCGCCACTTCAGCAAGCATCTGATAATTTACCAGCGACGCCCGCAGAGCAGTTAACTGGCCTTCCGCCGTGGTCGGATACTGGTTAAATAAAATTTCCGTCACAATCAGCTCCAGCACGGCGTCGCCTAAAAATTCCAGCCGCTCATTATGCGGCAAAGACCAGGCCGGATTTTCATTAATATAGGAACGGTGAGTCAGCGCCTCCAGAAGAAGTTTATTGTTTTTAAACTTATAGCCGATAAGTGTTTCTAATTTTTCCGAATTCACGTTAGATAGCTGGGCAATTCAGATATTAAGTCATTAAACCTGTATTGGAAACTCAATGACTTAGTAACTCAATTGCCGATTAGGCATTAATTAGGTTTTATTTTCTTCTTTTGGCGCTTCTTTCGGCTTCGGCTTGTCGTCTTTGCCCGGCTCGCCGATTTCCCGGTAGATAGTTCCCAATACCCCGTTAATAAACTTCCCCGAATTCGGTCCGCCAAAATTTTTCGCTATTTCAATCGCCTCGTTAATCGCCACCTTCGGCGGCACCTCCGCCCGGTCGGCAAACAGCAATTCGTACAGCCCGATGCGCAGGGCATTCCGGTCCACGATCGCAATTTGCTCCAGCGGCCAATCCGGCGCCGCCTTGGTAATAATCGCGTCGATGTCTTTTTTATGCTCAATCACTCCTTTGACCAATTTTCTGGCAAAATCCGGCTCATCAATTCCCGGGCCGAATTCCTGAAGATTGCGGTCCACAATTTCCATTAAATCAGCGCTTTGCTTATAAAAATCCCACTCATAGAGAGATTGAAGAACGATTGATCTGCAAAGTTGTCGAGTAGCCATTTATTTAGAAGTACCAACCTTAAAAGAACTGAAAAAAAATTAAGCGGCGCTCTTAGAGGGAACCTGCTGATATGCCTTGCAATTAGCGCACGCGCGATGGGGTAAAACCGGACCGTGGCATTGCGGACAAACCAAAAGACGCATCTTTTTTAATGCCTGATGCGCCCGATGCCGGCCAACGCCGGATTTAGAACGATGTTTTACTGGTACGCCTCCCATAGCAATGCTTATCATACCATCTTGTCTAACCGCAGTCAATAATATAAAAACTATTGTATTTCGCTTTTAAAATGATATGCTCAAAGTTAAGAGCGTTCCTTAACAATAGAGGCGGGGCAATATGAAAACCTGGATGTGGATTTTCCTGTCCATCATGGGACTTTTTCTGATCGGTAAAAGCGCTGAAGAATGGTTCTTGAACAATTACGCGAAACAAGAAGTAGCCATTGCTGTCCAAACTGGGAAAATCAGCATTCAAAACTTTGAAGAAACCATCCAGAGGATTTATCAGGAAGCGGATTATGTCATTAAGGTCCAGAAAATCGTATTTAAGAAAAGCCTGGCGGATGAAAGCGAAATGATTCCCGATGAATCCAAAAGCGGCTTCGGCGCGGGAATTATTTTCCGCCGCAATGGCGCTTATTACGTTCTTTCCGCCAGCCATCTTGCCAGCGACGATCCGCTTCCTAAATTTTTCGCCCACTTCCGCAATAAAGAAAAACAATCGCTGGAAGTGGTTGCCAGCAACTCCGATCTGGATTTCGCCGTTCTGGCTTTCAACGACAAAAAATTCCACCCGGAAAAAGTCGCACGCTTTGGCAATTCCTCGGCATTAAAACCCGGCACGCTCGTCCTGGCTTTCGGATTCTGGGCTACGGAAGATCTGGATTTCATGATGCGGAACGGAATTGTCGTCAAGCCAGTCGGCCCTCCGAACTTCTTTTTAAAATCCCGATTGCTGATCAGCCAGATAACCGTTCCTAAAAAAATTATCACTCACAGCGCCCAGATCGCCCCCGGATTTTCCGGCGGACCGCTGGTTCTGCTCAACGGCGAAGTAGTCGGCGTCAATGTCATTTTAACTCCGGTCACCTCAATCGCCTCCCCAATCAACGAAATTCTGGAAGCAATGGAAAAAAATGATGAAAAATACCGACAATCCAAGAAAATCTCGGAACCGATTACAGTAACCGCCTCAAAAGTTTTTAAGAATCAGAAAAAATAATCTCCGTCAAGCGACGGAGTTTTTTTACCTCGCACCGAGCCGAACACTGCAACGCCTACCCGTTTTCCTTCCTATTTATAAGGTGTTCGCAAAGATAAAGTTTAATAAAAAAATATTGCCTTACCCGAGGCGTTGTAGAAAACGGAAGTGCTCGATCTGGTGACGGGGTTTTATCCCCAGTTTTTGTTGTCAGCGGCTACGGTCTTACAGTAAAATCTGAATATGCCTAAATTCGTCCATCTCCACACGCACTCCCATTACTCGCTCCTCGATGGTTTGGGAAAGATTGATGATCTCGTCAATCAGGCTAAAAGTTTTGGAATGGACGCACTGGCGCTGACCGACCATGGCGCCCTGTACGGCGCCGTAGAGTTTTATAAAAAAGCAAAAAAAGCCGGCCTGAAGCCGATTCTCGGCGTGGAAGCTTACGTCGCTCCCCATAGCCACGAACAAAAACAAAATAATGGCGGCGATGACCGTTATTTTCACCTTATCCTGCTGGCGAAAAACAACACCGGCTGGAAAAACCTGATCCAGCTGACCACGATCGCCCACCTAAAGGGTTTTTATTACAAACCGCGGGTGGATAAAAATCTTTTGCGCCAATACCACGAAGGGCTGATAGCGTTGTCCGCCTGCATTACCGGCGAGGTCGCCAAAAATATCCTGCAAAATAATCCTGCCCAGGCGGAACAAACCGCGCTAGAATATCAATCAATTTTCGGAGCGGGAAATTTTTATCTGGAAATCGGCCATCATCCGGGAATTCCGCAAACCAGCAAAGCCAATGAAGGCCTGAAAAAAATATCGGCAAAAACCGGCATCCCCCTGGTTGCCACCCAGGACATTCACTACGTGAAAACCGAAGACGCCCACTACCACGATATTTTACTGGCCGTTCAGACCGGCAATAAACTTTCCGATACCGACCGCCTGACGCTCAAGGACGATGATTTCTCCATGCGCTCTCCGGAAACCATGGCGGATTTTTTTACCGATGTTCCGGAAGCAATTGAAAATACGGCGCGCATCGCCGACCAATGCAATGTGGAGCTGGAGCTGGGGAAAATCCACTTGCCGAAATTTGACGTTCCGGAAAATGAGAACCCCGGCGCCTATCTTAGAAAATTAGTCCGGGAAAGAATTGCCAACCGCTATCCTGCCGAAACTCCAGAAATTACCGCCCGGGTTGATTTTGAGCTGGACGTCATCGGAAAAACCGGTTTTGCCGATTACTTCCTGATTGTCCAGGATTTCGTCAACTGGGCAAAAGACCACGGCATTGTTGTCGGACCGGGCCGTGGCTCGGCTGCGGGCAGCATCATCGCGTATATCCTGAATATCACCGATATTGACCCGCTTAAGTACGAATTGCTGTTTGAGAGATTTTTAAATCCGGCGCGCATTCAAATGCCGGATATTGATATTGATTTCGCTGATACCCGCCGCGATGAAGTTTTTGGATACCTCGAGGAAAAATACGGTAAGGATCGGGTCGCTCATATCATTACTTTCGGTACGATGGCGGCCCGCGCCGCTATCCGCGATGCCGGACGCGCCATGGGCCTAAGCTATGCATTCTGCGATCAAATCGCCAAGCTGATACCTTTTAATAACGACCTGGAAGAAGCCATTACCACGATTCCAGAACTCAAAGAGATGTATAAAAATAATCCGGACGCGAAAAATGTCCTGGATGCGGCAAAAAATCTGGAAGGCGTGGTCCGCCACGCTTCCGTGCATGCCTGCGGAACGGTTATCGCGAAAGAACCGCTGACCAACTACATGCCGATCCAATACGCTCCCCAAGACGAAAACACCATCATCACTCAATTCGAAATGCACAGCGTGGAAGACCTGGGACTTTTAAAAATGGATCTGCTGGGATTGAAAAACCTGACTATCATTGAAGATACGCTTCGGCTGATTGAAGAAATCAGCGGCGTACGCATCGATATCAGCGCTATTCCGCTTAACGACAAAAAAACTTTTGAGTTGCTTCAGCTGGCGGATACTACCGGAGTTTTCCAATTAGAATCCAGCGGCATGCGCCGTTATCTGAAAGAACTGAAACCCAGCGAACTGGAAGATATTATCGCCATGGTTTCTCTCTACCGGCCGGGACCGATGGAACTTATCCCCCAATACATCAAACGGAAATTCGGAAGAGAACGCATCACCTACCTCCACCCGCTGCTGGAACCGGTGCTGAAAAAAACTTACGGCATTATGATTTACCAGGAACAGCTAATGGCCGGCGCCCGGGTGCTTTCCGGATTGTCGCTGGCGGAAGCCGACATTTTGCGGAAAGCCGTCGGTAAAAAAGATAAGCAGCTGCTACAAGAACAAAAAAATAAGGTCATTGACGGCGCAATTAAAAATGGCGTCAAGAAAGAAATTGCCGAACATTTCTGGACGCTGATTGAGCCGTTTGACCGATACGGCTTTAACCGGTCGCACGGCGCCTGCTACGCTTTAATTGCCTATCGGACCGCCTACCTTCGCGCCGGCTATCCGGTAGAATTTTATACCAGCCTTTTTAATGCCGATGCCGGCGACACGGAACGGATCGCCTTTCTGATTAACGAAGCGAGAAAATCCGGAATTAATGTCTTGGCGCCGGATATCAATAAAAGCCTGGCCCGATTCGCTCCGGACGGCGCTGATATCCGATTCGGATTATTGGCAATTAAAAATCTCGGCGCCAACGTGATAACCGCCATTATTAATGAACGCCAGCGCGGCGGCCCGTTTAAAAACTTCGTGGATTTTCTGCAGCGCGTTGGCCATAAAGATGTCAATAAAAAATCCCTGGAAAGCCTGATTAAATGCGGCGCCACTGATTCGCTCGGCCTGGAACGCAATCTCGGCCTCACCAACATCGAAGATATTATCCATTTTGCCGGCAACATCCGGAAATCAAAACAAACAACCGCGCAATCGTCGCTCTTCGGTCACGCTAGCGTTTCAGCAGCCGCATTACGGTTAAAACCATGCCAACCGGCAACTACCCAGGAAAAATTGACCTGGGAAAAAGAATTGCTCGGCCTTTACATTTCCGACCATCCATTGAACCAATACAAAGAAAAAATAGAAAAAAACGGCGTGGAGACCATTAAAAATATGCTTCTGAAAACCGATGGCGATTTCGGCGCTAAGCGACCGAAGATTGCCGGCGTAGTTTCTAAAATTCACCGCGTCACGACCAAAATGGGGCAACCGATGGTTTTTGTAACCGTGGAAGATTTTCATGACACCATGGAAGTGATTGTTTTTGCCGACACCCTGGAAAAAACTCTGCCGGTCTGGCAGGAAAATAAGATTGTCATGGTCTCCGGAAAAATGTCCTGGCGCAACGGCGAGCCGAAAATGATCTGCGATAATGCTAAGGAATTATGACGCTTTAAAAAATGATTACATTGCCATATAATCATTAAATGGCGCCCGAAAATAAAATTGAAGAAATCCGCCACTCGCTCGCCCACCTCTTGGCGGCGGCGGTTCTCAAAAAATATCCGAATACCAAACTCGGCATCGGACCGGTGATTGAAAATGGATTTTATTACGATTTCAAATTTCTAAAGCCGATATCGGCGGAAGATCTGCCGGGACTGGAGCAAGAAATGAAGCGCCTAATCGGCGCTAAACTGAATTTTACCGGAAAACCACTCACACCTACTGAAGCGAAGAAAATCTTTAAAACCCAGCCGTTTAAACTGGAGTTGATTAAGGATTTTACTAAAGAAAAAAAGGATTTGACTCTCTACCGGACCGGCGAGGTTTTTGAGGATCTTTGCCGCGGCGGGCATGTTCAGAATACTCAAGAAATAGATCCGGACGCTTTTAAACTGACCCACCTGGCCGGCGCGTATTGGCGCGGGGATGAAAAAAATCCGATGCTGACCAGGATTTACGCGGTTGCTTTCAATGCCCAGGCCGAACTGGACGAACACCTGCGGATGCTGGAAGAATCAAAAAAACGAGACCATCGAAAATTAGGAAAGGAGTTGGAACTATTTACGATTATTGATGAAATTGGTCCGGGACTGCCGCTATTTTACCCAAAAGGCGCTCTGCTTCGCCGGATAGTGGAAAACTACATCACTAATCTTCAGGAACGAAACGGCTATGAACCGATCTGGATTCCCCATATTACTAAAAAAAATCTCTACGAAAT
>Ga0155877_113_pt1 | contig 9433 bp, 10 predicted proteins | sample RifCSPlowO2_01_FD_107531 | JGI IMG/M metagenome (GOLD analysis project Ga0155877, IMG submission 107531) | Candidatus Zambryskibacteria bacterium RIFCSPLOWO2_01_FULL_45_43
AATTATTCCCTGGGCAGATGCGGGGCTCATCGTTATCGTACTCACAGTCTTGGTAAGGCTCTTGATGTTTCCTCTCTCCAGGAAAGCTGTTCTAACGCAAGTAAAAATGGCCGAAATTGCCCCTGACTTGGCTAAAATCAAGGAACAATACAAAGATAAGGCAGAGGAGCAGGCGCGGCGCACCCTTGCTCTCTATAAAGAAAGGGGCGTTAATCCATTCTCTGGTATTTTGGTCATCATTATCCAAATTCCGATAATTCTTGCTCTGTACCAGATCTTTCTGCATTTCCCGGAAGTTAAGGCCGAGTGGCTATATTCATTTGTCGAGGTACCAGAGTCCATCAACACATTCTTTCTCGGGTTTGTAGATATCACGGCCAAAAGCATTGTTCTTGCAGTTCTCGCCGCCCTATCGACATTCGTCCAGTTTAAAGTCTCCACCCAAGGGCAAACGGCACCGACAGGCAAATCTTTTGGAGACAATCTCACTCGTAGCATGCAGACTCAAATGAAATATTTTTTCCCGGTAATAGTGTTTTTTATCTCCTACAGTATTTCCGGTGTCATCGCTCTGTATTGGCTCACTACTAATTTATTTAGTATCGCGCAGGAACTCTTCGTCAGGAGGAAACTTACGAAAGTTTAGACTCACCTCACCCAACCCTCTCCTTGCTCAAGGAGAGGGTGGACGCAGTCCGGGTGAGGTCTTACTCTAGTTTAAGTGTCCACAAAGACAGGTCGTTCTTGTTTATAAAAACTAGATAATCTTCGTTTGGAGAAAGTTTCGGCTGGTAAATATCTATATCTACTCCAATATATGACTTGGGCTCAACCAAAATTTGAGCAATTTCAGTATCGACTTCAAGTTTCCAGGCATTATCGGAGAAACTTGTTGCTCCACGATACCAATTTTCCGGTTCGTTGCCGCCCACCCCTCCGCCTGGAGCTCCGCAGAAAATAACTCCAGTTTCCTTAACACTCCAAACACATTTGTCTGCTAATGTTTCTGGCAATACTTCGGAAACACTGCCGCTCGTAAGATTTTTTGAAAATAATTTGGTCACACCATCTTCAATATACGAATACAGAACGCGATTGCCAGCCGTGTTTATCGTTGCTACCAAACCATTTAATGGGCCGAGTATTTTACTTAAACTTCCGACGGTTCCCACAAAGTATGCATATCCCGGAGCGGTACTTGCCGGTTTCATGTACGCAACAACCTTATTGCCTTCTGAAAATGCCCAATTGGTGAATGGAGAATTGATAGCAACAGGACCTGTGTACCCGCGCAGAAGAGTGGACGCAATAGTGTAAAGAGTGGTGCTGGCAGATTTTGGTGGCGTGAGAACAAGCGAAAGATTTTCCACAGTATCCGAATCGTTTTTCAAGTAGCGCAAAAGTACGGTGTTCCCATCTGACTTGAAATGGGCTTCGTAGATTTTCGGCAAGGTTTGATTCGTGATCTTGGTCTTCTCTCGAGTTCTTGGATCAAAGTCATATATATGCCCGGTAGCCCTATCGACATAGCGAATTAAAGTCTCGCCATTTTTGGTAAACGCCACCATACCTGCCACTGGAGTATCAGAAATTCGCACCAACTTGGCGGTTGAACCGCCAAGTAAACCATCAGTCTCTTCCGACGCTCCGGCAGGACCGGAGGTCGGAACCCCGACCCCAGAAGGCGTCGGGGCAGTTCCAAACGGCAAACCATCCATAATAGTTTCGACCAGAGGAATATCTTTTTCTTTAGTCCAATACCATATTGCCAGACCGGCAAGAACCAAGATGGTAAAGATGATTAATATTTTTTTCATTTAATTAATATGTTACATGCCAATGATTACCTGTCGACACCACTTCCCCGCATTTTGCATTCTTAGGCTCCCAAAGAAATCGGCCAGGGAAATTTGGATTCGTGTAAGTGTGGCAAGCCCTCAACTGTCCTTTATTAGAAGGTTCGGTTATGTCATTAGAGTTTAAGGTTATAGTTGTATTAAGGGGTGTATTAGCTTGCAGATCAACACCCCTACCTCGGTCATGAACTGACCCAGTGGTATGTCCGCCTTCTGTTCCGCCGGTTATTGTTATGGTTCCATGTTGATAAGGATATTTAGCATGAAGAGCTTTCAAGCCGTCAATAGTTGCTCGCTGCAACCCATTTAAATTTACACATCTAGTAGTTACTCCTGGTGTGCAAGGAGGAGCAGCGAAAAAACCAGCATCTCTAAGTTCACCGCGAACGTCTGTGTCTGACTTTAATTCCTCTGGTGTTGTTAGTACCACCATCTCCAGCGCGGCGCCCAAATCTTGCTTCTCTATATTCAAATTGAAATTGACCAAATTGGGATTAACTGTATAAAGGATTAACCACGCGCTGATAGTAAGAATAAGCCCCCAAATGGCGTTTGAAATAGTGTTTTTTGCGTCACTTTTGCCCTGGAAAGCGTCAGTAGACATATACTGAATACCTCCGTAAATTATCATCACTACCGCAAGTACTCCCGCTATACCAATGATCAGATTGAAAATGCCGGGTATGTATGTTGCAAAAGTACTTGTTGCTTGGCTACCAGCCACAGTTACTCCAGGTAGTGGAGCGAGAAGACCGTATTCAGTGGCTTGTGCTAATAGCTGATTCATTGTCCGAATTCTACAAGGAAATCTTTACGCGCATCTTGGGTAATCTGGCTTTTGTGCGAAGCCTTTAGAGAAACTTTGGATGAGCCAACTGCATTTTCAGGAGCTCGGTATGTGACAGAATTTCTAGTTTCCAATCCTCCGGTGTTGGTACGCCATTCGTATACTACTGCGCCATTTGCTCGAGTAAGAGTGCTGAAGAAATATGGAAAGGCAGTAAAGGTGATTTCAGGCTCCTTAAGATTATAATTCTCACCAACCATGTTATGGAACATGAATCCATAGAGTGGATTATTTTCGTACACGCCAACCTCCGGTGTTGTTGGTGTGACAATAGCAGATGCGCTAGCGGAAATTTCATTGCCTCCGGAAATGATATCTACTCGTATTGTTTGCGACTGGGAAAGAATATTGCCTAGAAAAGCAATGGTGTTTTTACCAATACCGTTATTATTCCCCAAAACAGTGCCGTTTCTTGTCCATTTGTAATAAAGATTGGCCGGGTTCCCAAGGCTGGTCGGTATAGCAATAAAAGTAATTTTCGACTGCACAGACCACAAACTTTTACCCTGATAAAACGGCGGTGTGTAAGTATCTCCTTGCCACAAGATGTCAACGCTCTGGGCGTTAACAACAGTAGTTAGTAAAAAGTAGATAGTAGATAGAAAGATTATTCTTTTCATTTCTTTATCTTATTCATTATATCCAATAAAAAGTAATGTATCTAACCATCCATCGTCCTTATTGATATGAGTATCCGTAAGAGATATACTAAGCGCATGAGGTATCTTCAATACAATCTAGTATTTAGGCCTGAACCAGAAGGTGGTTTTACTGTATTTGCCCCTGCCTTACCGGGATGTATTAGTTATGGCAAGACTCTTGAAGAGGCCAAGAGGTATATTCAAGACGCAATACGTGGCTACACCATTAGTCTACGCAAACACAATGAACGCATTCCGACGGATGAAAAAAGTTTCATCAGCTCTGTCCAAGTAAATGTCTCCTAAACTTCCGCCTCTTACCGCAAGGCAAGTTATAAAAATTCTCAAACAAAACGGATTTGAATTAGACCACACAACAGGTAGCCATTACATCTTTTATAGCCCTATAACTAAAAAGCGCACAATAGTCGCTTATCATACTAGAGCTATTCCTAAAGGAACACTTGTGGCCATTCTTAAACAGGCAGGCTTATCTGTTGAAGACTTCTAAGCTGCTTTATCTATGCCAGTTTTTGAAAGCACTTTTTCTGCTATTTGCCCGCCGGGAACCTGTGCCACAACTTTCTTTACTTTGGAATCGAGAGCTAGGATAACTATGGCCGCAGTCCAGGCGGGCAGGGCTGAAAGCCACGGGATAATCTCAATGAGAGACGCGCCTCCGAAAGTTAAAAGCCTTTTAGGCTTCATAAAACTCATGCCGCGAATTTTGAACCACACGAAGAAAGTCATGAAGGCAAAAAATCCCGCCAGCCAATCCATAAACACAAAAGCCAAAAGCCACTGCAGAATATCAAAAAATACAGCCACACATATCATCAAGACTATGGTCGTATTATTGAGGCCCTTCTTTTGTGTTTCTGGTGGCATTTTTAATTTCTGCTTGCTTGATCTGGATCACTTCCTCCCTATCTTCCGCCGCGTCTCTCCTGGCTTGTTTTATCGCTAAGACTTGGGAAGGGTCTGAAGTGATGATCTGGTCCTCGGTATAAGAAGCAATGTTTTTGATAGCGACATGTTTGAGTCCGGCAAAGAATATCCCTTCTCCCACATCAGACTCAAGCAAAAGATATTTCTCTTCGTCGGTGAGGTTAAATGTTTTCTGCAGTTCATCTATTGTTGTGGGCGATTGCTTCAAGAGTATCTGTATCGATGAGTTGGTGATGATCGGCACCCCATATGGAGACTTCAAGAAATCACCCACGTCTTGCGTGATAGTCGCTACACCGAGGAAATATTTGCGTCCGCGTTTGACGAGGCCCATGAGGAAACTTGCTGTGTCTTCTGATTTCATCATCCACCAGGCTTCATCTATAACCAAAAGGCGCTTCTTTAGCTCTTTCCTAATCGCATTCCAGATATAGTGGGTAACGATGTACATGGCGATGGGTTTGAGCTCGTCTTCCATATCTCGGAGAGAGAAGACTACAAACTTTTTATTGATATCTACATTTGACGGTCTGTTAATAAACCCGGCCCAAGTGCCCTTAGTGTATTTGGACAGTCTTTGTGCCAATGACTCTCCGCCCTCTAATCCAGAGAGCACCATCTCGAAGTCAGACATCAGTGGCGGTTCTACGTTTGAGAAATCTGATTCGGCCGTAATGTCTTTGAGCGCATAAGTTTCCGTAATAGCGCGATCGATAATCGCATCTTCTTCAGCAGACAATCCACCCATCATCAGTCGGAAGAGACCAACGAGGTTTATTATATTGGAACGTAACACATTTGCAGCCGATTCATCCGGTCCGGGGATAGGTAGGTCAAAAGGATTGATGTGGTGTTCTGAGTTGAGCGAGATGTTGAAGTATCTACCCCCGGTGGCTTCCGCCATGTATTCGTATTCTTTCTCTGGGTCAATCACAATTACACAAGTATCAAACATGAGAGTGCGCAAGATCTCTAATTTTGTTGCATAACTTTTTCCCGCGCCAGAGCGAGCGAACATGACCGAGTTATAATTCTCTAAACTAAAGCGATCAAAAAGTATTAGAGAAGAGTTGTGCCTATTGATGCCATAGAGAATTCCTTTGTCGGAAGTAAGGTCAAATGACGTAAATGGGAATAGAGAGGAGAGCGGAGAAGAATTGAGCTTGGAGTGGACTTCAAGCATGTCGTTTCCAAGAGGCAGAGTGCTTTTGTACCCCTGTTCTTGTTGGAAGAGCGCCGGTTTGACATATATAAGTTTCGATTCAAGGATAGATTTAATTTCCGACTCAACCTTGTCGAGTTCTGAATCGGATTCTCCATATATGGTGATGTAAAGTCCGACATCGAATAGCTTTTCTTGGGCTTGTTGGAGCTGGTCGCGCAGATTTTCAAGATCTTGGTAAGCGACATCGAGCATAGGGTCCCGCACCAAGCCCTTCTCTTCTCTAGAATGTATTTGCGACTGCACTTCGGCCACCTTTCTCTGGAATTGGCGCAAAACTTTAGAAGTCTCGATCGGGTGGACGAAGATAGAGACATCAAAAACCTTGTCCATATTGATAATGGGAGAGAACCAGCCCTCGGAAAGAAAGCGCGGGTACGAGATTACAAAGAAACTGCGCAGAATCTTCTCACCCAAATTTATTTCTTTCGGTGTGATCTTGAGAGCCGACGGAGCGATAATGTCCTTGAGTTCCAACACTCCGGCCTCAAATATTTCTTGTGGAAGTATAGAAGAAATATCGGGCTTCTTCTCTTTTCCAAATAATGAATCGAATATTCCCATTTTATTTTGATTTTATCGGCTTCTCCGTCTCTCCTGGATTGAATGCTTTATAAAATAGCTCAATTATTTCCTCTGTCCCCAGGCGAGCTACGCGTATGCCTGTACGGATAAGTCCTTGTTCGACCACACTCATTCTCTCTTCTAGCTGACTTCTATTCTCATCGAAGCCCGCTTCGGCATTACTAGCTTTCTCTCTTGTAGAAGTAAGCCCTAACTTTGCGCCGATGCCTCCAACTTGTCCGGCATTAATGATGGCGGGGCTGTAAGGCACGACGATGAAGAAGTTTTTCGTCATAATGTTGGTATTCTCCGTAAAATTCTTGATGAATTCGATATATTCTCGCACCTGGATCTTCATCAGATTGTTGGTCTGGGCCTTACCCTGCTCCTCGAGGAGAGCAATATATGGCCTGATGTCGAGTTTGCGAGATTGCACCACAATCTCAATGGAGAAATCGAGAGAGTTAAGGAAATCCTGGAATTGCAGAAGAATAGCATTCCTCTCATCTTCCGCTTTTAGAGAAAAGTTGAGCGAAGAACAGAGCAAAATAGCACGCATACCCCCGTCTTTAAGGAGAACGATGCCATCTCTGACCTCCTTAATGGGGACAAACTCTTGAGTAGCGTTAGTTGTTGCTGCCACGTTTATATTATAATACAGATATGCGCTTTCAGGTTCCCCAATTTATAGAAGTTGAAGATAAAATCTTTGGTCCGCTCACCTTCAAGCAGTTTATCTATATCGCTGGCGGTATCGGGATTGCAGTTGTACTCTTTACCTTCCTGCCGAAATTTATCGCTATTCTTATCGCTCTACCTTTCTTGATCCTTGCCGCAGCACTCGCTTTTTATAAAGTAAATGACAAGCCGTTTATCAATATGGTGGAAGCGTTTGTGAAATACACCCTGACCAATAAGCTCTATATTTGGAAAAAGGAAGAGAAAGTGCCAACCGCTAAACCCGAAGCGGATAAAAAAGAGGTGGAACAAGTGTATGTGCCAAAACTTTCCGACTCAAAGCTCAAAGAACTGACCTGGAGCCTAGATATAAAGGAGAATTCGAACCCTGTTACACAGGATTCGAAAATTTCTAATTATTCTAATTAACCTAATTGATCTAGAAAATTGGGATTTATTTAGAAGGATCCGTACCCGGGAAAGTTCCTAGTACACTAGGAACTAGGAACTCTATATGGTATAATGGTTATATGTCTGAAAAAACTTCGGAAAAGATTCTTAAATACATAGAAAATAAAGGCCAAGCAACAGGAAACGAGCTAGCTCTTCATTTCGGCATTACTCCTAGAGCCGTCCGAAAACAACTCAATAATCTACTTGATGAAGAAGCACTTTACAAAATGGGGAAACCACCCAAGGTGTTTTACCTAATTAAACCGAATAAAAATGAGGCTCCAATAATCACTATTGATTTCTCGCTTAAAAAACTTATTGATAAAAATTTCTTGATAATTACTCCCGCCGGAGAAAAGATGGAGGGTTTGGAAGGATTCACTTATTGGTGCGGAAGACAAAAGTTGCCGGTAGAAAAGACTGCTCTTGAGTACGAAAAAACTCTCAAAAAATATGTTCAATACAAAAAAGGCGGCTTGATTGACGGAATGTATAAAATTAAGCACACATTTCCGGAAGTGTTTTTGGATAAACTTTTCTACCTTGATTTTTACAGCATTGAAAGATTCGGGAAGACTAAATTGGGCCAACTGCTTCTCTATGCGAAACAAAGCCAGAACAGAACTCTAATTAAGGAGCTGGTAGACCAGCTTCGCCCTCGAATAACTGACCTTCTGAAGCGATTTACGATAGACGCAGTCGCGTATATCCCCCCAACAGTTAAGAGAGAAGTTCAGCTTATGAAGGAGCTTGAGAGGATGCTTGATCTGCCTATGTCGACGCTAAATCTTGTGAAGGTAAAGACTCCCGTGGCGGTTCCGCAGAAAACACTTAATAAGTTGGAGGATAGAGTCGAAAATGCCAGAAGTACGATCGTTGTCGATGATACCAGGAAATACGGAACCCTCCTTCTTCTTGATGATGCTTTGGGTTCCGGAGCTACTCTCAACGAAACCGCAAGAAAGATAAGAAGTCAAAATCTCGCTCAAACAGTTATTGGCCTCGCTATAACAGGCAGCTTCAGCGGCTTCGAAGTAATTAGTGAAGTCTAGTCTTCACTTAGAATAATTAGGTCAATTAGAATAATTAGAAATTATGCCAGAGGTTCTCTATATGGATCCTTACCCTTCCCGTATCTATAATCCGGCACTGAAACTTTGGGTGGTTCTTGTATTGGTTTTCCACTATCTACTATCTGCTGTTTACTATCTACTGTATGTGCTACCTCCCCCGGCTCTATCATTGGGTGAATGTCCGCAGCAATCGCTGGAGTTTCTTCTTTTATAACTTCATTCCCAAATTCTTCTGCTTGTTTGGAAATATAATCAAGAATTTTTTCTGCTACTGATTGGGCAATTGTGCCAGCAGCTTCTTCCGATATATTTATCTCTCGGATAATGTTTGCAATGTAATCTTCCGCAGGTTCAAAAGCGTAAATAATAAACATAGTCTCTCTTTCTAAAGACTCTATCTGTTCAGTACTCAATCCATTTTCTTTGCCAATTTGCTCTACTAAAGTCTTCCAAGGTACAGCCGCAATAGCCCTCTGCAAATTCTGCGGCAAAGTTTTCAGCTGCTCCTTTATTAATTTGTTTGTGTCATTTTCCATTATGTTTCTTTCTTTTCCTTTTCTTCCCCACCACTTTCTGTTCCCTTTTCTTCACTTGGTTTTCCTTCCGTTTCCTCCTCTAGTATTTTTTTGGCAGCATCAGCAAGCTTATCTTTTTCGCTCTTCCCTTTTCTTATCTGTGCGGCTGCAGCGTAATTATAGCCCCGGAATTTATTCCAGTAAGAATTTTCAACAACCTCGGCAAATTTATCTTTGCGCTTATCTGCCATGCTTTTGATTTCCTTGATTTCTCCTTTATCATCTCTATACTTACTTCTTATTTCTTTTTCCCTGGCTTCCGAAGCTTGTTTGGCCACTTCCAATTCTTGTTGCATTACTACCAACTCTTCCTCCCTTTGCTTTTTCAGTTTAGGTAGTTGTGTTGAAGCGATTTCGGCCTCTTTTTTCTTTGTTTCTTCTTCCAACTCCCCTCTCTTTTTAAGGATAGGATCATTTGCCATCGCATCTTTCTCTCTTGTTTCCATATCCTTCTTCTTTACACCCTTTAGCTCATCGAGTTTTTCTGCTGCTCCCTCCTTTCCTTCTTTGACTGCACGTTCAGCTTTAGCCAATGTTTTGTCAGATGGACCCAAAGATGCGGCAAATTTTGCTTCA
>Ga0155877_129_pt1 | contig 6355 bp, 6 predicted proteins | sample RifCSPlowO2_01_FD_107531 | JGI IMG/M metagenome (GOLD analysis project Ga0155877, IMG submission 107531) | Candidatus Zambryskibacteria bacterium RIFCSPLOWO2_01_FULL_45_43
TAAAATAATTGGAATTGATTTGGGAACAACTTTTTCTGCTGTAGCTGTAATGGAAGCTGGTAGCCCGAAAATTTTGGAAAACTCGGAAGGTGCTCGCACCACTCCTTCTATAGTGGCGGTATCGAAAACTGGCGAGCGCCTCGTGGGACTATTGGCAAAGCGCCAAGCGGTAACTAATCCGAAGAACACCGTATTTGGCATCAAGCGATTCATCGGCCACACTTTCTCTGATCCGGCTGTGCAAAAAGATAAAGCCACCGTGCCATATGAGGTTAAAGAGGCTCCAAATGGCGGAGTGTTGGTAAATATGTCTGGCAAAGACTACAGACCAGAAGAAATTTCTGCAATGATTCTCGGTAAGTTAAAGGCAGATGCCGAAGCAAGACTCGGTGAGAAAGTTACGGAGGCGATCATCACTGTGCCGGCTTATTTTAATGATTCTCAAAGACAAGCCACAAAAGACGCTGGTCAGATTGCAGGATTGGATGTAAAAAGGATCATCAATGAGCCGACCGCCGCCGCCCTCGCATATGGTTTGAATAAAAAGAAAAACGAGAAGATTGCTGTCTTCGACTTCGGTGGCGGCACATTCGACGTTTCTATCCTCGAAGTAGGGGACGATGTGGTGGAAGTGAAATCGACAGACGGCGACTCGCACCTGGGAGGCAAAGATATTGATCAGAAAGTACTCAACTGGATCGCAGAAGAGTACAAGAAAGAATCCGGTATTGATGTACGCTCTGACGTTCTAGCTCTACAACGTCTAGATGAAGCGGCGGAGAAGGCGAAGATTGAACTCTCGACTGCCACAGAGACTGAAATTAATATTCCGTTTATTACATCTGATGCATCAGGCCCACGCCATCTTCTGCTCAAGATTTCGCGGGCTAAACTAGAAGAACTTGCGGGCGAATTTGTCGAACGTGCCATGACTATTACAAAACGTGCTATGGAAGCTTCGCCTTTCAAAGTGGGGGATATAAATGAAGTTTTGCTTGTCGGTGGACAGACTAGGATGCCGGCGATTGCAGATGCGGTCAAAAGTTTTTTTGGCAAAGAGCCGAATAAATCCATCAACCCTGACGAGGTCGTCGCTCTCGGTGCCGCTATCCAGGGAGGAATTCTCGCCGGAGATGTCAAAGATGTTTTGCTTCTCGATGTTATCCCGCTCTCGCTCGGTATCGAAACTATGGGAGGCGTCGCGACAAAGTTGATCGAGAAGAATACCACTATCCCTTCTGCCAAGTCACAGACTTTCTCCACTGCCGCAGATAATCAGACTAGTGTGGAAATTCATATCGTTCAAGGCGAACGCGCCATGGCTTCGGACAACAAGTCTCTTGGCAGATTTATACTTGACGGTATTCCTCCGGCGCCGCGTGGTGTGCCGCAGATCGAAGTCACATTCGATGTCGATGCCAATGGTATTTTGTCTGTGAAGGCCAAAGATAAGGCTAGCGGCAAAGAACAGTCGATCAGGATCGAAGCAAGCTCTGGCCTTTCCAAAGAAGATATAGAGAAGATGCAGAAAGATGCGGAAGTAAATGCTGTCGAAGACGCAAAGAAGAAAGAATTGATAGATGCCAAAAATTTGGCAGAGCAACTTATCTACACTGCCGAAAAGGCTCTCAAAGATGCCCCCACTGTTCCAGAAGATATAAAGACTGGTGTAACAGCCAAGATCGAGGCTTTGAGATCTGCTCTGGGTTCAGGGGCATCGCTTGAAGTACTTAAATCTTCCACCGAAGCACTCTCGACGGAGATGCAGAAGATAGGTGAGTATATGAACCAGAAACCTCCAGAGAATCCGCCAGCTGGTGGACCTGATATCAAAGACGCGGAAACTAAATAATGGGTAAAGATTATTATAAAATTCTTGGAATTAAGCGGGATGCAAGTGAGGAGGAAATTAAAAAAGCCTTCAGAAAGTTAGCACATGCGCACCATCCAGACAAGGCCGGAGGTGACGAAGCGAAGTTCAAAGAAGCGAGCGAAGCCTATACCGTACTTTCTGATAAAGAGAAGCGTAGGCAATATGACAACTTTGGCTCAGCTGGCCCAGGAGCCGGAGGATTTGGTGGCGGGTTTGATCCGTCCGGTTTCGGTTTCGACTTCTCTGGGTTTGGCAACGCAGGCTTTGATACCGGTGACCTTGGAGACATTCTCTCCAGTATTTTCGGTGGTCGCCGTGTGCGCCGCGGCCGAGATATTGCCGTGGATATCGAACTGTCTTTCCACGAGGCAATTTTCGGCGCCCAGCGCAAAGTGGTGATTAATTCTAAATTTGTTAAACAGAAAGAAGTTTCTATCTCTGTGCCGCCAGGTATCGATGATGGGCAGATGGTTCGTCTCTCCGGCATGGGCGAGGCGCTCGAAGGTGGAGTTCCGGGTGATCTTTATGTCAAAATTCACGTCCGTAAACACCCGTATTTCCGTAAAGAAGGATTCAACTTGGTGACGGAGATGGAGGTCAAGCTCTCCGAAGCGCTTCTCGGTGCGGATAAGGTAGTCGCAACTCTAGACGGCGAGATTACTCTCAAGGTTCCATCTGGCACCAAACACGGCATGATTTTAAGAGTAAAAAATAAAGGTGTACCGCTCGGTGGTAATCGCCGGGGCGACATCTACATCCGCATTTCTGTCCAGATTCCCGAAAAACTTTCAAAAGAAGCAAAAAAACTTATTGAAGAATTGAAGAAAGAAGGTCTCTAAAACAATGAAAGCGTTGCGCGAAGCGCAACGCTTTCTAGGTATCTTGGTGAACGAGCATTTCATCTAATTTCTCCATGCCGTCATCTGACCATCGGACGTTCATGCTTTGGAAACACCATTCATGCAACTCCATTCCTCGAAAGAGGATACGGATGTCGCCAGGGACCAGTCTCCCGCCAATGACTCTAACTAGAACAAATTCGTCAAGGCATTTGCTGCAGTTCATATCATCTCCTTCGCCTACATTAACTTTACTCCTCATTTTTAGGCTATGTGCATAGTTATCCACCCACTGACATAAACTTTTTTACACGATATAATAAAGCTATAGCATAATTATATCGTATGGGTAAATTAGAATCACAAAATAAGAAAAATATCAGACGGACAAAGTTGCAAGAAGCAATTTTTACATATTTAGCATCTGGAGGGAGAAAGAGCCCTGATTTACTATCAAGCGTATTGGAATATTTTACTGGTATTGATTTAACACCTCCGCCGCGTCTGGGAGAATATGTTAAGAGTACTGCCAACAGGCTGTACAAAAGAGGATTTCTTAAAGTAGAAGATGGGCATTACGTAATGAGTGATAGAGGCCTTAAAATCTGGCAACAATGGCAAAGAGAGGATTTTAAAATAAAGAGGCCGAAGAAGTGGGACAAAAAATGGAGAATTATTATCTCTGATATTCCGGAGAAAAGGAAGAGCACTAGAGAAAAGATAAGAGAAATCTTAAACCAAGCTGGATTCCAGAGAATACAAGACAGTGTCTGGGTTTATCCTTATGATTGCGAAGATTTGATAGGGCTTCTCAAGGTTGATTATGGAATTGGGAAATATCTTCTCTATATCATTGCTGACCAGATTGAAGGCGATAAGTATTTACGAATGGACTTCGGTCTTACGGGTTACGATTAAATCTTTATCTTTAATGTTGATATCTATTTAATACCCGAAATAAAAACGCTATAGCATTTTTATTTCGGAGTGGAGTTTTATATATTCGGAATATGATTTTTGTTGATTATGGTAATATTTAAATTCTGATTATGGAAAATATCCCGAGCACTCCGTTTAAATTTATTTGGTTTGCTATTAAGCCGTATAAAAAATGGTTCTGGTGGGCGGTGGTTTTTATTTTTCTAAATCAGTTATTTGGGGATCTTCAGTCATATGCATTTAGGGGGTTTGTCGATGCGGCAGTTAATGGTCTCAATAATCAGGTTTTGTATTGGATAATCGCTATTCCCGCCTTCTTATTTTTTGGTTTTATTACTATTAGAGCTAACGGTTTTATGATGAATTACCTTACAGTGCATGCTCGTACATATGCTCTAGAAAGATTATTTGCCCACCTGTCTATGCATAGCCTCTCTTATTTTAACGATAGGTTCGCTGGAGTATTGACCAGTAGAGTTAATGTGGCTTCTAATAATGTATCCCGGCTTTTAGGTGAATTTATTAATCAGATATGTGGCACTCTTGCTTCTTTGGCTGTAACTACGGTGCTTATTTATTCTGTGTCTCCAACCATTGCTCCTGCATTAATTACAGGATTTATTGTGCTTATCCCGTTTAACTTGCTGATTACTCGCAAGCAAGTTGCCTTGGCGTCAAAAATGGTTGAAACAGGAGCTAAATTACAGGGTCAAATTGTAGATGCTATTTCCAATATTTCAGCAGTCCAACAATATGCCCGTCGTTTTTTTGAAATGAAACTAATTGGTAAGGCTGCAGAAGAGCATAGGTATGCTGATGTAGCGAGCGATAACTTTCGAGAAAAAGTTTTACTGGTTAATAGTCTTTTGGTTTGGGGTTTTATTTCGACCATAGTTATTTGGGCCTATACCATATGGTCTCGGGGTGAAATCAGTGTTGGCGAACTTATTATGATTACAACTCTGACTCTTGGTTTTGCTAAGTCGCTGACCTGGATAGGTCAGCGTGTAAATGCTTTTATGGAGTCATATGGAGAAGTAAGAAATAGTTTAAACGAAATAGTACGCCCACATGATATTACAGATAAATCTGGTGCGAGAAGATTAAATGTAGAAAAGGGAGAGGTTCAATTTGATAATGTTAGCTTTGCTTATGACCATGATAAGAGGAAAGTTTTTGCCAATCTTTCTTTTGAGGTGAAAGGCGGGGAGAAAGTTGGTGTGGTCGGCACTAGCGGGGCGGGGAAGACTACTTTGATGAAACTTCTTTTGCGCCAGCACGATATTTTGAGCGGTATTATCACGATCGATGGGCAAAGCATTCAGGACGTCACACAAGAAAGCTTGCGGGAAAATATCTCTATCGTGCCGCAGGAGCCGATGCTCTTCCACCGGACGATCCGAGAAAATATTTTGTACGGCAAGCTCAATGCTACTGAATCAGAAATGATCGAAGTAGCCAAAAAAGCGCAAGCACACGACTTCATCGAACAGTTGCCGCAAAAGTACGATTCGTTAGTAGGCGAGAGGGGAGTAAAGCTCTCTGTGGGCCAGCGCCAGCGCATCGCTATCGCTCGCGCTTTCTTGAAGAATGCTCCGATACTTATCCTCGACGAAGCAACCAGTGCTCTCGATAGTGAGAGCGAAGTGGCGGTACAGAAAGCTCTACATGCACTTATGGAGGGAAAAACTGTTTTCGCTATCGCTCATAGACTCTCAACTCTGCGAGATATGGACAGGATATTGGTATTTAAAGACGGGCAGATAGTAGAAGACGGCACTCATCGCACACTTCTCAAAAATAAAGACGGTGTCTATGCATCCTTCTGGTCCCACCAAGCTGGCGGGTTTATAAAAGAGGGTTAGTGATATATTTTTATTCAGTAGTTTGCAAATTTTAATAATTACTGTATAGTTTGAAACGGACAATAGTCCAGAAAGGAGGTGGTAAATCGTGGGGTTTCTTAGTGATTTCTTTGATATGAGTGAAAATCAGGCTGAAAAGGATGTCAAAGCGGGAGATGCTGAAGTTCGCAATGATGCAGAGGAATCTGCGAAGGCCGACTGGATGGTTGATTCCGTAAATGACAAGTAACCGTCTTGAGCAGGCAAGCTAGCTTGCCTGCTCATTCGTTTTTATTTTACAAAGATAGCATACTTTTAGTTATGGAGGACGACATTAAACAGCTCGGAGAATATACTAACTGGCCCCAGAGAAAAACTTTTAAAGAAGAAAAGGAGATGGTAAGAATCGCGGTTGAGAATCATGAGGACAACGCAATGAGAAAGTATTTAACGACTCTTATTAAATATTGGATTGAGGATTTTAAAATAAATCAACCGCAAATTAAATTAACCGAAGAAGAATTTTTAGAAGCCAGCTTAATGTATCTCGAACTTGGGCTCAAACAATATTACAAGCGAGTTAAAGAAGGAAATATTGGCTTTAAATTCAGCACTTATTTTGAATGGTTTATTCGACAAGGTTTCTTGGATTATTTTAAGCAAAAGGACGGGAATCGTTAAATCTTCAAAATCTCTTTATAATGATTAATTTATTTCACAAACTTAGAAATAAGGATGGTGTCTATGCATCCTTCTGGTCCCACCAAGCTGGCGGGTTTATAAAAGAGGGTTAAAAAGGTAAAAAAGTCTGATATATTATTACTATGCATTTTGGAGAACATTTTATGATTGATGGATAT
>Ga0155877_101_pt1 | contig 1926 bp, 3 predicted proteins | sample RifCSPlowO2_01_FD_107531 | JGI IMG/M metagenome (GOLD analysis project Ga0155877, IMG submission 107531) | Candidatus Zambryskibacteria bacterium RIFCSPLOWO2_01_FULL_45_43
GGATAGAAATGTTTAAAAAGGACAATGCTCTATACTAAAGATGTAAGGCGTAAGTCGTTTGACTTTATGCGGTCGGTCGAATATTATCTATTCACTTATAATGAAGGTCGAATATTAAAAATAACTAGGAACCCTTAGGGCTATTTTGTTCTTTGTAATATATTAGTGAGTAACTGCAAGGCAAATTGTGGACTCGACCGGAGTCTAACCGGCACTTCTTCCGTTATAAGCAGAGCGTGCTGTCATTAAACACTACGAGCCCATAATTTACCTTTCAATTGCTCGTTATAAATTGATTATAAGAGCAGTGTTAAGAGCAGACTGAGAGAGTTAATGTGTCACATAGATTCTTATACTAAGAATCTATCCCGATCATGGCATTAACCCCCTCAGTCTGCCCTCAACTGACGTTTTAATTAGCTGGTATCTTTGGCATTTTCAGCTAACTGGATTACAAATAATTTCCCAAATTCTGGATCATTAACTTCTTCCGGCTCATATCTACCGGCATATTTTTTGGGATCGATTGAAAGCGATGAAAGAAAAGAATGCGCTGTAAAATATGCACCTTTTCCCTGAGCTTGTTTACTAAGCTTAAATACTCCCTCCGCCTTTTCTTTCACTAACTTTATCCCTATTTTTTTTTCAGCGGCATCAAAATACAGTTTCACGCCGACAAAATCATTGAGCTTATATTTATGGAACATTCCAGCCGTAAATGAACACCCCCCGCTCCTATTGAGTGTAATCCTCGGCAAAAACTTTGAGCCCTTGTCTATAAATTCTACAAACGTCATAAATTATTTACTTAGTAGTTATTACTAATTTCCCACGATGTCGTACTTTTAATGATACTACGGTTCTCGATAATGTCCATACCCTATATGTTTATAAGCTGTGGACGGTTTTATTTTGAGTTTTAAAATGTATTTTGCTACACCAAGTTTTATATGCTATCCCAAGAACAAATAGACTCATTCAAAAAACTCTATAAAAAGGAATTCGGCAAGGATCTGACTGACGAGGAAGCGCTTGAGCAAGCAACAAAGCTTACTCGCTTGGTTCGGCTAGTCTATAAACCGATAACAAAAAAAGAATATGCGGAATATCATAAGCGCAGAAAACGAGGATTAGCAGGTCCAAAGAAATAGGAATGGTATCGCACCACTCAATTCTTTTTGAATAAGTCTTTAAGTAGATCTCGTGGCGTGCCGTCCGTCGATATAGGGAGTTTCGGTACATGGACCTTTCCTTCGGATTGTTGAATTTTAGTTCTTACATCCTTTACGACATCCGACCACTTTTCCTTATTTGACCCAGCACCGAGCCGAGCAGTTCGTTTTCTACAACGCTCCAGCTAAAACCTGGACTTTGGAATAAGTAGCATCCTTGCTAATGTCTTATTTAGCATAAAAGAAAACGGTTAAGCGTTGCACTGCTCGATCTGGTGACTGGGCTTGACAATATGGCATATTATGTGTTACATTATAAGCAGTCTTTTTTGAACTACAAAATTGAATCCAAGGAGGATTCCCATGATTCACCGGCTGGTCAGGCTGTACGACAAGTTCTGCGCGTGGTGGGATTCGCTGTTCGTGATGGACGCTTCCGACGACCCGCTGATGTCCGACGGCGTGTTGGGCCGGATGCCCAAGCCGACGGCGGAAACGCCGTCCGGGTATCAGGGCACCAACCCGGTTCTCCGGACGGTCTGGGAAAACGGGCAGGCGGCGATCGGCCACATCAGCGAGACCACCGGCGGCACGCGCCGCGTTTCGCTCGCGCGCGTGATGAAGCTCATCGGCATTCCGGTGTCGCGCCAGAACGCCCGGACCGTTTACTCGGCCCTCATAGCGTCCGGATTCATCCGGGGCTACGCCAAGCCGGCGAACTACCGCGAAAAGCGGCGGTTCGTCCTCGCCACGG